>Ga0228627_1001801_pt1 | contig 10829 bp, 8 predicted proteins | sample 33DmetaG_FD_190483 | JGI IMG/M metagenome (GOLD analysis project Ga0228627, IMG submission 190483) | Seawater microbial communities from Monterey Bay, California, United States - 33D | ecosystem: Environmental > Aquatic > Marine > Coastal | place: USA: California | collected 2016-09-28 | reverse complement strand
CGGGCCAGTTTTTGGAACGATTCAGGAGTTAGTTCCGACGTATTTACGTGGGACGATTACCGCAGTTGCGTTGCTGATGATTAATGTAGTCGGTCTTGGTTTGGGAGTAACATCTAGCGGTCTGTTTTTGGACTGGCTAACGATAAATGAGATTGCAAATCCTTATACAGTCACCTTGGTGTCGTTTACATTGATTTCATTTTCAGCAATTCCATTCTTTTTCTTTGCTGGACGCCGCTTCAGTCAGGATAGGCAAGTTCTACTATAGAAGTCCCTTTAATCGTTGTTATGAGGCTGCGGAAATAACGGCCAGAGACTGCCTAGCTAGATTTGAGCAGAAATTCCCGACGCTTTCGACTTTTCAAATTTAGTGAGAATGGATCAACGATTCTGTGTCTTTATGAACGTGGAGCTTGGTTGTGTACCGAGAGTTTAAAAACACGTTATTTACTTGTGGATAGAGGTTATCGATGACCACTGGCAGTGTTGAGGTCCGCGGCTCGATCCCGTGGAGCTCCACCACATTCTGGCTAGTCTGGTTTTTGGGGACAGGCCGTTTTATAGCGTAACCGCATAACTATTATTGCTCATTCTTGCAGGATTGCGTTGAACGTTTCTAAGTCAGGGTGTGCGAGATAGGTGCCTTTGGGTGCACTAGACTGTCTGTGAGCGTTTTTGAACGCCTCGGATTTTGTCCAAGCATGAAATGCTTCCTCGGTCTCCCAGGTCGAATGAGAAACATAAAGTATATGGCTGTCATATTGGGGACCACGCAGTAGCGCGAATTTCAGAAATCCCGGAACCTCAGACAAGAATGTCTCTCTCTCGCGCCAAACTTGTTCAAAGTCTTCATCATGATTGAGGTTAATTTTGAAACGATTCATTGCTATGAACATATTGAGTCCTTAGAAGGTATTGATTTGGATTCTGTTTTCTCTCGTTTCGATTCTGACCGGGGTCTCGTAAACGTTCGAAAGCGTTGATTCTGTAAGCACTTCGTCTGCCTCCCCCTGAGCGAATACGCTCCCATTTTTCAGAAGATAAAACGAATCGCCGAAGTGAGCGGCAATATTCAGGTCATGTAGGACTAGCAGGACTCCGACACCCTCGGAGCTCCTCTCTTTCACTAGATTGAGAATGCGGAGTTCTCCAGCGATATCTTGGCTTGATGTGGGCTCGTCTAGGATCAAATATTGCGCTGAGTCTGGATATGAGCCTGTATTGCACCAAATCTGTATGAGACACCTACAAAAATGCACCCTTTGCTTCTCTCCACCCGACAACCTGAGTATCGATTGATGCAGCAAGTGTCGGATCCCGCAGCGATCAGCCAGATCCTCGATGACTTCTGTTTGTACGTTCGCATTGCAGGTGACGTGTGGTAACAGTCCCATGCGAATAACATCGCGAACTGAAAACTCGAAAACAAGGTTGTCCGATTGCATCATGACCGCTCTGAGCGCAGCCAATTGTTTTGGTGTGAAGTTGCCAATAGGGGTTTCGTCGATAGTGATTAGCCCTGAGTAATCGGGCAAGTGTCCTGCGAAACCCGACAAGAGCGTTGATTTACCGGCTCCATTTGGGCCGATGAGAACGGTAATGCGGCCAGGTTCTATTTTCGCAATAATTGAATTAAGAACTACTTTAGTACCGAATTTCACAGACAAGTTTTGAACGGCAAGTGTCACCTTGGAGCTACCTTCGTGATTAACCATAAGAAGAAAGGCGCTCCCAGAGCACTGGTTACTAGACCTACTGGTATCTCGGCAGGCAGTACGGCTGTTCTTGCAACCAGATCGGCGGAGACCATTAGCGTTGCACCCAAAAGCGCTGACCCCAAGATCAGAGGCCGATGTGAAACTCCTAGAGTGAATCTCACGATGTGAGGCACCACCAGACCGACGAAACCAATGATTCCTGCAACGGCGACGCCTGCACCGACGCAGACGGCCGAGAGAAGCACCACCTGGCGCTTGACGGATAAGACATCGATACCAAGGTGGAAGGCCTCAAACTCTCCAAGCTGAAGTTTATCGAGTGGCCCTGATCTCCCTATCAGAGCAAAAGTGGCGAGGGTCATCATGGCGATACAGGGCAACGCAGTGCCCCATTGTGCTCGCCCGAAGCTACCCATCATCCAAAAGATTAGCGTCCGCAATTGCGTGTCGTCGCTTAAGTATTGGAAGAGACCAATGCCGACACTGGACAACGCATTAATGGCAATGCCGACCAGTAGCACGGTCACAATCTTAAATTGCCCAAAGCGGCTTGCAAAAAGGTAGAGGATACCTGTAACTACTAGCGCCCCGAAAACGGCAGCGACTGGCATGGTGTAACCGGCTAGTTCAGGCGGGATATCGAGCCACGAACCGAAAACGATTACTGCCACTGCCCCGAGAGCCGCGCCACCCGAAACACCGATAAGACCGGGGTCTGCGAGGGGGTTTCTAAAAAGCCCTTGAAGGACGGCGCCTGCGCACGCTAGTGAAGCTCCCACAGCTGCGGCAAGAAGTACCCGAGGGGCTCTAATTTGAGTAAATATCGTACTTTCGAGCGAATCTGCTGAACCTGTGACAATATCCCAGATGGGAAGTGGAACAGCACCTACCGACAGTCCCAGTGTGAGTACAAGAAGGAACAGCGCTGCCAGTCCGACCGATGACCATTTGCTGTCTATGGCCGTAAGATTTAGGCTCAGTCGGGCGAGCTTGCCTTGCATCTTCAGTTACTCAATTGCATCTTTCAATTGCAGTGCGACGTCAAGCGTTTGCAGCCCAAATCCCAATAACCTCATTCCTTGAAAGACATGTACTTTCTCATTCTTTAAGGCGTTCGTGGACGAAAGAAGCGGATCTGCTTGCATGCTGCTAATGCCTCCGATCGACTCCAGAGCGCGCTGGGTAAGAACAATGTGATCGGGTTTAGAAATGCTAAGCAACTCGCGAGAAATCGGTTTCCAACCATCTATATCGCTGAAAATATTACGAGCGCCCGCCATCCGCAGGATCCCATCTCCTGAGGTATTGGCGCCTGCAACGATCGGCTGATTATCAACAAAATTGAGGATCAGCATTGCGTGATCTTGCGCAGGTCGGGTAGCTCGTGGTCCTTCAGTCAACTGCTGAATCGTTTCATCGAAGCGATCTGATAAGACCGCCTCAGCAGTTTCAAAACGATCTATGATTTTGGCGATACACAGAAATTTGTCGACTATGCCTTGGGCAGTGTGTGTCTCGCTCACGCGCCTTATTTCAACGTCAACCATTGATAGTTGATCAATGACAGCGCTCGGACCCATATCATGCTCACCAATAATCACCGTTGGCGCTAGTGTGAGAATACCTTCGGCAGATAGGTTTCTGACGTAACCTATCGAAGGTAGTGCTGCTGCCCTAGGCAAATAGCTTGCGGTGCTATCCACCGCTACGAGCAGATGCTCCGCCTCGAGGGCGAAGAGCATTTCGGCAATGGATCCCCCTGCGGCGACGACTCGAGACGTGTCGCCGGCTTTTGAACAGCTATCGTCCTCTCCGGCATGACCGATGGGGGCTAAAACGAGTAGCAACAGCCCTACTATCAGATTGGCCATTTTATAGCTCGTATTTGATGCCAACACTATAGTTCACCCCAGGCTGCGTAAACCGTTGCGCAGCGTCCCGTCCAATACCGGGCGAATCTGCCCAGCGGATATAGCTTTTATCGGTCAGGTTGAAGACGCCGAAGTTAATGCTGAGGGCCTGGTTAAAGCTGAACTCACCCATCAAATCCAAGATTCCATAGCCACTGGTTGCATATAAAGCACTACCCGAAATATCAGACGCATCTTTTGCCTGAACTCCTGTCCAGATGAGATCGCCACCCCACACATCATTGTTTGAGCGGTAAGACAATCCAATTACGCCAGTAAGCGGCTGTACAGTATTGATGGGCTCGTCGGTATCCTTGTCTTCACCCTTTGCATAGGCGATGGCGCCCCTGACTGAGAGAGTAGGGACCCCAATTGAGTCAAGTTTCATTGAGAATCTGAGCTCTGCGCCATCGATAGTGACTTGAGAAATGTTTTCCGACTGAAAGACCAAAAAGCCGTCCTCGGGGTCAATGCAACCAAACTGTTGATAGCTGGTTGGGCAATGACCACTGCCTGCGGATGCGATGAAATCATCATAATCATTTGTGAAGACTGCCAGTGACGCTTCGACGTTTGATCCACTGAATCTGAGCCCCAGCTCGAAACTCTCGCTGGTTTCAGAGGTGAGGTTTGGTGCTGAAATGGTTTTGTAACCGCCCAATACATTAGTGAAGCCTAGGTTGACATCATCAAATGGGGGCGCTCTGAATCCTTCGCTATAACGTCCAACGATTGATAGAACCGAGTTGAGCTGGTAGACGGCACCAAATTTCAGCGACACTTCGGATTCATCAAAATCAATAGGAATTGCGGCACCAGGGTTTCCACTAAAGTAGAGAGAATCAGGTGAGGTTGTGGCTTTATTCCTGTCGTAACGTGCACCGGGTGATAAAAGCAGCCTTCCATCAAGTAGTTCAATCTCGTCCTGTATGAAAAAGGCAATGTTTTCCACATCAGTTTTTGGAAAGTCCCTGGTAGGTAACGGGGTAAATTCGCGCACCGGGTTACCTGCCGCGTCGACCGTTCCGCCATCTCTGACAGATTCGTTTGAGGTCTCGTAATAGTCGAGTCCGTAAGTAATGGTGTGGGTGGTATTGGATGATGAAAAGACGCTTGAAAGCTGTACGTTTGCACCCACCACGGTCTGCTCAAAGGATGAAATCCGATCTCGCGATTGATTAAACAGATAAGGAGGAGGGCTGCGTGACTCTATCAGCGACTGGTAACTCTCTGATTCCTGCCAATAGGCGGTGAGCGCTGCGCTCTCAAGCCATGGAAAAGCTTGGTTAATCTGATATCTGAGAGTGGCTCTGGAACGGTCCCTTTCGTCCGCGGCCTCTCTCGAATTGATCAGCGTGCCCCGGGAATAGATGCCGTAGTCTGAGAATATCTTCGTGTCCATTTCATTCTTGAAGCTCTCCAGAGTGACGATGAGCGACTGATTGTCCGCGATATTCCAGTCTAATTTGGCCGTTACGTTGCGAGCTTTTGTATCCTGCTGGTCAGGGCTGGTGCGTTCGGCTCCATACTCTGTGCCTCTGTTGGCATTATTTTCAGTTTCCTGTCCGTTTCTCAGTGTGAGTAACACCATGGATGAGACTGGCCCCGTGTCACCCGCTATTGTGACGGTGCCCACGCTTGAGCGGTCAGCGCTGGAGTAGCCGAGTTTATAGCCCGAGTAGAAACGTTTCTCACGGAGCAAATCTCTTGGCGACAGCGTGTTGAACGCGACAACACCGCCCAAGGCATCGCTGCCCCACAAAGACGATATCGGACCTCGAGCAATTTCAGCAGTGGCGAGACTATCAATGTCCACGAAGTCACGCCGCGCAGACAAAAACGGGCCAAAAGAGAATTCTTCAGCAACTCTCACCCCATCGACCAGCGTTAGTACCCTGTTTCCGCCGACTCCTCTGATATTGAAGCCTGAGAGTCCATATCGGCTCCCTGTGCCGGACACAGTGACACCTGGTTCGAAGCGGACCAGATCGGCAATATCTCGCGCGAGCTCTTTTTCTATCTGCCGTGCAGAGATGATATCGATGGTGGCGGCTATTTCCTTCAATGGTCTCTCGGTACGAGATCCAATCACGGTAATGGTCTCAAGATCAGCGGCCATCAACATGGGTGGCGTTGCCGCAAAAGCTGTTGCGGCTGCGGTGAGAAGCACGATTAATCGCATGGTTTGTTTCATCCTGTTAGCATCGCTTCCATAGATGATAATACGAATCATTCTCATTCGCAATATTTGCGGCGAAAGTTAATCTTGCGACCAGGCCCCAACATCCCACGACACGCAATTCAAAGATTTATATTCTTGCCTACATTCATTCGTGTACTCACCTCGCGCGAGGGTCTAGCGACGATCCACGGCACGTTTACGGGGCCGCCTGACATAAAATGACCCGCTCCCAGTGGGAGGTTAGTATCAGAAAGTAGTGCAGTCCGTCGGCGATCGGCAGCCGGGGGGGCAAGCTGACCGCAATCTGTTCCACTTCTTATACTATCGGCTCCATCTAAAAGACTTCACCGCGGGTCGTAAACTTCAGGCCACCATAAGGGGCCTTTAACACTGGTTAGCTCCGCGCAGGAGGGCTAGCCACTTACTGTGTGCCAAAGGCAATCCATCAATCGCCGTGTCGGAATCATTGGGTGGAACCCAATACCCTGAAAGCGTTGCGGGGCAAAACTCTGTGGAACACTGGCATTGGTGAGCTTGAAGTTTCGATCTCGTCTAGCTCGACCACAACCACAACAAAACTGCAAAAGTCATCTCAAGCTACTCGGCAGCATTCGGTGCGCTAAAGACACACAGGCGCCGCGTAGGGCACCTGTGTATTTGTCAGATCAGGCGAAACTTGAACGACTGTTACAGCCACTAAACCGACTGTCTTATCCTACGGCATTTGATTCGTTGGGAGGCTCAGAGGAGGCCGTTGCGGCTGACCATATAACAACCCCAAACGCTATTTTATTGACGAAGTCTGCAAGGTTGTAAACCAGGTTTAATGTCGCAGGACTGCCATCGACGGAGTATCCCCACAAGTAACCCAGTGGATAGATTGACCAGCCAAAGGTGACGATGATTCGCAGTGCATTAAACGCCTTTCGCGAAGCGACGGTTCCCTCGCTAGCGTTAATTTTACTGGCCTCACCCAGAAAGATTTCGTAAATAATATATAACCAAGCGACAGTCCCGATGACAAACCCACCCCACAGGATTGAGCTGTCTGAAGCATTTACTTCGCCCAAATAACCCGCGATTAGCATGGTGACTGACGCTATTAAGAGCCGCCAAAACAGGCTCGCACCAATCACTGCGATGGCCGCAAGGATCAAATAAAACTCAATGATTTGTAGCGGAACGGTTAACAACCAATCCACGTAGCGAAAGACGGTTGGGCTCTCGCCGGTGCTGACCCAAACCTCGCGCATATAAAAATAATGCAAGGCTGCAATGCCAGTCACCATGGCAGCTACGGTCAGTGAGGTCTTCCACTTACCAATAGCCCTGTCTCGCTCTACGTAGAAGAAATAGGTAGCAGCGAGCATGGCAGCTGAGATCACCCAAAAAGAAACTCCAACATAGTCAGTTGGGTTAAGTGCCATCATGTTATTCATTTTCATAACCTCTGTAGTTGACCCACATTTGGGCATCTCCTAGATAGTATATGTAAATGATAATCATTCGCAATAGAAAGATCAGTGATTATGCAGGGGACGAAATAAATTCAAGTTAAACTATATAAACCATTGTTTATATTGATTTTAATGAAAATATAGGCGGTTGGTTTTCTGGTCAAATCTACTCGTTCTCAGACCCGTGCTGAGCCACTAACGGCGTGTGTACGAGCATTGGACATCCCGTAAGAGGTGCCTCATCGGCTCTCCAACATGAACGGGGGGCTATCGCATTCAGCCTTGGCAGCGCCGCTAATCCTGATGATCACTTGCAGGAAATGACCTGGCTTTTAGGTATGCTTAGGCGTCATTAAGCAAACGAAACTGATCTGTCGAAAGGGTGTTTAAAACCGACAGCAATGTTGACCCTTGAACCTAAAAAGCACGCTCCTGAGCATTACTAGCAGCGAAGCGGAGCAGGAGAAAACGATGAACCCATTGCAGTCACGGTACGCTAACAAAGTGGCCGTTATTACCGGCGCCGGCGGTGGAATAGGTCGAGCAGCCTGTGTGCGACTGGCTAGCGAAGGTGCTTCGATAGTCGCGGTTGATCTAGATGAAACAGCCCTGGCCGAAACGGCTGAACTCGTCGAAGGAGCTGGAGCTGCTGTGCATAGTGTCATCGCAGACGTCGGCGACGCCGCTCAGGTGCAGCAGTATGTTGATGGGGCAGTGGCGACCTTTGGCGGCATAGATCTTCTTTTTAATAACGCAGGCATCATGGGGCAGGTGGCGCCACTAGAGGAGTTAGATGAACACGTCTTTGATGATCTGTTTCGAATCAATATAAAGAGTGTTTGGTTAGGAATGCGGTGTGTTAAGTCTGCCATGGAGGCTCGCGGCGGCGGTGCTATCATCAATACGGCCTCGGCAGCAGGATTAACGGCTACGCCAACGTTATTTGGCTACGGAGCGAGCAAGCATGCAGTGGTCGGGATGACTAAAACAGCCGCTGTTGAAATGGCCCACCTAAATATACGCGTTAACTGCATTTGTCCTGGCATAGTCGAGACCTCGATGATCAGAAAAATTGAAGATCAATCTGTCTCGATCGGCGTCGTAGTGAGCGCTGATGAATTTAAAAATAGCTATAACCAGAGGGCACCTCTTGGTCGTTACGTCAGACCATCAGAAGTTGCCGCACTGTTAGCTTTTCTGGGCTCAGACGAGGCGTCAATGATCACGGGGGAGTCCTCGGTGATTGACGGCGGCTTTTTACATTCTTAACGTCTGGTACGAGTGCTGATATCGTCCTTCCCTCATCAGCACTAGCGGATGAGTTGTTACTAAAGCTCGGCAACGCCGTTAACGCCCAAGACTAAAGCCACTCACCCCCGGCACATCTCTTTGCTCTTTCGATGAAAGACTCGAACGGGTCGCATCAAGGTCGCCAGCCTAGCGAGCATGGACTAGGCCGCTGTGATCTACTGGGCCCCATGGGATATCAAAGGGCAGACTGCCACAGGCCTTAAAACGCGGTGTGCAGGCGGTGTTCCAAGCACGGCGTAAGATGCCGGCACTCACTCGAAGTTCACATAAAACGTCAGCCGCAGATGAACATCATCGTCGGGCTTTACGCCCAACTCGTTGACGCCGTAGTGGGTCCACACAATATTGGGGCTCACAGTAAAATGTGAATTGAAACGGTATTCCACGCCGGCAACGAGGTTGGTCGCTTTCGCGGTCGGGTCAAACGGGATGTAAGCAATATCATTGCCTTTCACGCTCGGTTTGAACAGGCGATGCAGTTGCGCCATGACACTCCATGGTCCACCTAATTTCATCACTCCCATTAGCGCAGCGAGCTCAAGATCTGGGTCCTCGCCTCTATCCTGATGGGTATATTCCAAACCCAGAGTATATTGCTCGGTCTTTTTACCCACCAGAAATTGCACGGTGGATCGATCGTAAGGCCCCGGTCGTGATTCCCAGTCCATATAGGCATCGACTAAGAGACCGGTCGATCCGCGCCAGGTGATACCGCCCATGGTTTTATTAAAAGAGTTTTTGTCTGCCTGCCAGGTTGCCTTAGAGCCGTGCATCACCCGATAGCTCAAGCCTCCCACAACTGGTAATGGGCCCGATAACTTCAACCCCACATCACGCGCTGCAATGCCCTGTATGTCTGGCGCAGTGCGCACCAAGTAGCGCTTGCCCCAAAAGGCTTCCATTACGTCATAGGTGATAGTCGGAATAAGCCCCCCCGACAGCCGGTGATCGCCCAGTTTTTTCGTTACCCCTAAGTCGAGAATCCGATGCGCCATTTCATAATTTTCAAACGCACCCTCGTGGTAGGCCTCGAGCCGGGCCCTGCCAGACCACTGGTCGCCAAACTTGCTATCCGCGGTAAGCAGCAGTCGGCGCAGGACCGCCCCCGACGCACTGTCACCCTCAAAAGTATGGTGGCTGGGAACGTGGTAAAGATCACCGAAGAAAAAGCCGCCAAAGTCTGCATCGAGGCTCTCATTGGCGCAGACAGTGGGCGCACTCATGAAGCTTAAGCAGGTCAGTACAAGTAGCCATTTGGTCAGCGCGTTGTCGCGGTGTTGAGTCTTTTTCACGCGCCTAGGTTCCCACAAGGTTCGAGCAGTGTCTCGTTTGACGGCTGCTCATCAACTTCGTCTGCAAGCTCAAAGCTTAGCTCGATCAATGCCGCCCCAAGATCGCCAGCCAGAGTGTTTGCTCAGGCCGGTCATATTGCTATTGCGGTGATTGTGAAGCAATAGCGCGATAGCTCAGTTGACCGAGTCGAGTAAGAGTAGAGGTGGGCGCTCAGAACAATTCGCTACGGGGATGCCAACACGATTCTCAGCTGCAATACCGTTAGCGAGCATTGCTTGGGTATTGTTGCGACGTCGAGGGTTTGAGCGTTGATTACACAGTCGATCGTACCTGTTGGGGTGACGAAGGTGCCGGCGTGGCGCGATACTGATGACGCTTACGATGGGCTGTTGTAACCTGCTCCTTATAGCGGAGCTTGTCATCGTAGCCGCTATAATGGCTGATGCGCCGGTGCCGCTTTGGCTAATGACGCCAACCACACTGAGGAAAAAAATCATGAGTTACGAATGTTTTGATCTCACTGTTGCCGAGGGCATCGCGCATATTCGTTTTAATCGCCCCGATAAGGCGAACTCCATGATCCCCTCTTTCTGGACAGAGTTGCCTGACGCGGTGAATGCGCTCTCCAGAGAGGCCGAAGCGCGGGTCATTGTGCTCTCGGCTGAGGGTCGGCACTTCTCCTCCGGCATGGATATTGCTGTTTTCACAGACGGAGGCTTAGAGGGCCCCGACAGTGACAGCCGTTTTGTTCGCGCAGAAGCGTTTCGTCATCACTGTATGGCACTCCAAGATGCGTTTACCTGCTTAGAAGAAGCACGCATGCCCGTGCTGGTGGCTATTCAAGGAGCAGCGGTGGGCGGCGCCATGGATCTGATTACTGCCTGTGACTGCCGTTACGCCACGAAAGATGCTTTTTTCTCGGTTCACGAGACCGCTATTGGTATGACGGCCGATGTAG
>Ga0228627_1001792_pt1 | contig 10858 bp, 7 predicted proteins | sample 33DmetaG_FD_190483 | JGI IMG/M metagenome (GOLD analysis project Ga0228627, IMG submission 190483) | Seawater microbial communities from Monterey Bay, California, United States - 33D | ecosystem: Environmental > Aquatic > Marine > Coastal | place: USA: California | collected 2016-09-28 | reverse complement strand
AAACTCGATGGAATTTCAATGTGTTAACTTAAAGTATTGGTGCGGCCGAGAAGACTCGAACTTCCACGGGTTTTACCCCACAGCGACCTCAACGCATTAACATTAAGATCATACTTTCAATCACTTAAAGTAATTCCTTCATGTAGATTCACACAGTTAATATTGCCTGTCAACACACGATCTATTCCATGATGTGTGCCAATGTGGACCAAATGTGTGACAAGATGTTTCTACGACAGATAATTCATTATGCATTGCCCCGCCAGAACTCATACAGCAGGATCAGGATAGAACTACAACACAATGTTAATCATGTTAAGCTGTAACTTAAGGTACCCCCACATGGGCCATGACACTACCACATGATAGTATAATTGGGTATTGCCATATTAGCACAATTATAAATTGTTAAGTACTATATTAAATATAATATATATAAATCAATTGTTTATATTAAAATATACATAGATTATATTAACTCAAATATATTAGTATTATTTTGAGATAAATTTGTTATTATTAAAAAAACTATAAGGTTATATTATGAAAATTATATCATCATTAACATTCATCGTAATTTTTTTATCAGGTTTCACAAATATTACGCAAGCAGCACCATCTTGTGCAAATAATATTAAACCAGTCAAAACTGATGCAGGTGGATATTTTGTATATAAATGCCCTAAACATAGTAGTGCTTCAACCACTAGTAGTGTCTCAACTGTTAATACCGGGCCAAAAGGTCTAGCAGGTATAGACATTGAAAATGACTCCACTAAGGATTGGTATCCAGCACCAATGAACGGATTTCATGACTATATGCTCAAAGAAACTTGGCGTGCTCGTGATTTTAACAATGATGGATATACTGATTTTATTTATATCGGAGGCATGACGTATTCCACAAATGATGGAGGGAAAAAAGCAAGAACAACCGGTGATCTATGCGGAGGTAAAGCATGTACTGGACAACTAGCAAGGGTTGGTTTCTGGTTAGGAACTGAAAGTGGTAAACTTGTTAAATCAAATGATCTTTTTATCGATAACCGTGAATATCCAGGAGTATCATTAGGCAAAGGAGCCCAAGTTGCTGACTTCAATAATGATGGAGTTCTAGACCTGTTCATTAACGATCACGGAACTGGTGGCCAAGATGGCTTTAGGGATAGTTACTTTTTAAGCCAATCGAACGGAACTTGGCTAGAATCATCTGATACACATCTAAGTCATCCCAATTTTCAAGTTTTTAGCCACGGTGGTAGTACTGGTGATATTAATGGTGATGGTCATATGGATGTTGTTGTCACTCATACTGGTCCATCGGCACATAATACGCATCACAGGCTAATGTGCTGGATGAATGATGGAACAGGTTTTCTTAAAAAACGTGGATGTGGAGGTCATTTTTCTTTTGCAATTGAACTTGGTGATATGGACGGAGATGGGGATTTAGATTTATTTCAAGCCGGATTAGAAAAATCAGAATGTAAGCATTGTGCTATTACTGGAATTGTTTGGAATGATGGTCGAGGTAACTTTAGTAAACATAATACTACTCGTTTACCACAACACGGTGAAATTTATTTTAATGTACCCGAAGTATCTATATCAGATTTAGATGGTGACGGAGACTTAGATTTAGCGTTGAGTAGAGCAGGACATCTTTATGGAGGGACAGCGGTAAGTATAATCGAAAACTTAGGCAACAAGAAGTTCAAATCTCATGGAATAATTGAAGTACTTCCAGTGCCTGATGGCTATGTTGCAACTTCTGAGGCTAACCCATGGAATAACTTTATTATTTCAATTAAATTTAGGGACTTAGATGAAGATGGTGATATGGATGTTTATTTACACTCTCATAGACCACGTACTAATGGTGCTGTATTACTAAACAAAGGAAACTTAAACTTTGAAGTCCTAATGCCACACCAAACCAAACATCTAATTTCAAAGAAATAAAATAGATTATTATTACCAATAATTATTATTATACAATTATAACAGTAACTTGAACATATATGCTAATGTTATATAAATCCTACTTGCCTTAGTAGTGTATTACTTAAAGTATTACTTCTAGTATACTTTAAGTATTTTTAAGATGGAGAGGCTGTAAGAACCATTGTTATTGAATGGGAAAGCATGGAAGCCGCTGAGAATGGATACAACAGCCCAGATTACCAGAATGCATTGAAAGCTCTTGATAACGGAGCAAAGAGAGCATTTATGTATTTGGATGCTGATTAAGCAGAACTATATTTCAGACAAAATTAAGATTACTTCAATATCTTATATATCCTTATTCATTACTTAGTATAAGATTAATTATATTTTGAGTATTAGTATCTGCTTCTTCTTTTAAAGCCCTAATCTTTTCATCGTCTAAACCCCAAAACAGATTAATTTCATCTATCTCTATATCGTTATTTATATAGTATAAGTACTCAATTGGTATCCACTGATTGTACCAATTATTTTTTCCACCACGTTTGCTTGCAACAACCTGCTTTAAATCTACGTTTCTGCCATTAATTGGTAGTGTATCTACATATGTGTAAATGAAACGTGGGCTACTTAATGCAACATGTTTCCATGGTTTTTCTTGTAGTGTTGCTTTAAATGTAGAAACTTTATCCCATGCAGGTGTCCATTTCTCATATACGCCTTTGTTATACTGTGCGTACTTAGATAAAACAGTATGATCATTAACTACTTCCCAATGTTTGAACATTACATCTTTTACTTTAATTCCACTACGTGGCATTTTATGCTCGTAGAAGTCATATCCCAATGAATAAAAGATTTCAGCCATGTAACTTAGTTGAATAGTTGTATCTGTATGATAACCCCAAGCCAATGCACCCCTACTTGCTTGTACAACATGAAGACCTTCATCATCAAAACTTCCTAACATATGTGTAGCATTCTTCTTTGCTTGCTCAAATAGCTCTGCATTATTTGTAGATATTGAATATAACAAGCCTGCATTGGTCATAGCAAATGCATACGTACCACACCCATTGATTCCAATACCACTTTGTCCATTTTTATTTGCCAATAATTTATTTGGAGTAGTAGCATTTCTTGATGGATCATTAATATCACATTGCGCTCTGCGTTGTTGTGTATGGAATACATTTCCAGCAAAAATAGTATCAAAATAGTCTGTTATAACTCCATGTTCTTCCGGTGTTAAAGGCATCAAATCTTTGAAATAAGCGTAGAACTCAGCAGTCCTAGCCAAAACATGATACTTTTGATATTGCATATCATTCATGTATCTTGGATGCATCCAACTTTCACGTACATTTTGGTATGTTGCATGATGCAAAATAATGTCTGACATCTCATTAATTGCGAATTTGTAATCTTGATGCATCAACATTGGCACACTGCCCACGCATGTCTGCATTTTTTCGTGATTACCTCCAGTTATTACCATGAGTTTTTTGTTGTCTCTTGTATACAACTGCAAAGGCTTGTCACGTTCATTTGACATCAAGAAGTGCTGTAAGACGTTTTTGCATCCATCAGCTTGGTATCGCCTTCCATTTCGAGAATATTGATTTGCCCATTGCTTTGCATAAATGCGATATTCTCCTTGTTCCATAAGAAAGCGTAATCGTCTTTCATCTACAAAATCAAAGTCTTTGGGTATTTTTACATTTCTTAATTGTGATGTTTTGTAGTGAGCAAAATGCCTACTATTAATAACTGGTTGTATTAGTTTTGTCCTATACTTCTTTAGAACATAACCTGGATTAGTAGGTTTGGTCTTGGGCTTATTTTGAGATTCATGCTCCACTCCCTCCATCGCTGCATTCAGATCAATAAATTCATTTACATCCAGCTTACCATCATAAATTGAGCCTAAGGCGGTATAGAATTTTTCCAATGCACGTTTGGTCATACCACCGTATGCACCATCAACAGGACCAGCATTATAGCCGAGTTGGTTTAACATGCGTTGTGATTGGGCGACTGTATCTGCAAGCACTGTGTGAGGTATGAGTAGTGTTAGGATTGTTAATGTACTTAGTAGTTTCTTAATTATACCATGCTTTAGATTAAACATGAATTGTGTCATTCAACAGACACGCTAAATTCAAATCCTGATGGCATAACATATTTAAAACATGCATTTTTCGGGTTCTGGTGTTGCGTACATTCTACAGGTAGTTTTGGACTGCCTCCTGTTGCATTTCCATTTGCACCTTCATCAGTTCCCTTAGTTTGCCAATTTGTTTTTACATGAAACATTCCATCCATTTTAAATCCTAAATTGATAGATGCTGATGTAGGTAAAATCCTCACAGGTGTATTAAATTCCTGTATACCAATCAAATACTTGCCGTCGAAAGTGCCATTAGTACTTGATAATTTATTGATACCACTTGCAGAATACATTGTATAAGGTCCTGATGGGGAGGTATTACCTGAGAGTGTATTAGTGGCTACATCAGTAAAAAACACTTTGTATTCTAAATTTGTAAATTCAGCATTTGGAGAAGACCCACATTGGGTTGCTAATTGTGACAACGATGTAAATCCCGTAATATCAATTACATCATTGTATTCTCCACTTGTAGTCCAGCAAGTTTTCCCAACTCCGTTTGCACCACCTCTCATTTGTTTGTCAAATTTATATGAAGATTTTAATTTTATTAATGAGTCAATTCTCACAACCGCATGAGTGTAAACACCTTCCGTGAGAGATATGCTGCCATCCAGTAAGTTTTGAAAATTTCCTTTTATAAAATCAATAGACTTACCAGCCGTTTCATTAAAAACACTTTGGCATTCATTTTGATAGTTTGCTATGGAAGGCGCTGCGCTGCAAAGGCCAATATATTGCACCTTATACCTCTGTGTGCCTATACTACTATAGCAATCAACATAGCCTTTATCATCAGTCACAATCTCTTCACTTGAATTCAATACACATACCGATTGCGCCTCAACATCTGATGCACTGAATACTTGTAGGAAGATAACAGCAGAGAAGAAGGTGATTGCTTTAAGAATGTTTAGATTTTTCATTATTTTATTACTCACAAATTTTTATTTAACTGTAACTCTAAAGCCAACGCCATAATTTTTCATTGTAGCAATACAAGCCTCGGTTGTGCCTAAACTAGATCGATTACTGTCACTACATTCAGACTTTGTGGAAAATTTAATTTGCCCCAAGTCTGTTAATTGGAACCCAATATCAATACTCGTGCTATTTGCACTTATTGTTTGGGTACTAGAAAAGGGTAATATTCCTGCAATCATAGTTGCATCTGATGTCTTCCCACTAGTATTTATTGTTGCCAGCGTTGTAGCATTTAACATTAAAAAAACGTCATCACCATTTGCGGCGGCTTTTTTTGGTGAAGATGTACCCCAAAAGTTCATTTCCTTGGATGAATGGCCATAATTTCCATTAGTGGTTACATCAGTTTCAGTATCTACACACTCAACAGCAAGATTTGTGCGTGTTGGTGAATTACCTGGATCTACACCCCCAGAAATTGTATAACAAATTTTTCCTACATTTGTTTTTCCGACAAATTTTTGTGTGAATGTGGCTTTAACTTTTGATGATAATGTATTTCCAACTAGAAGAACTGCGTGGGTATATGTCCCTTCATTTAGACCAGATAAATCAATATTACTATCAATAGAATTCTTCGAAGTCTTGCTTAATGTAAGCTCTAATGGGGTAGTTTTATTCATTATAAATACACATTTACTTCCCCAATCACTTGCGGGATTTGTTGCATCAGGCTTACTCGTACACAAACCAATACGATATAGAGAAAGCTTGAGCTCTTCTAAATCTGTTAAACAGCGAAGTTCTTTGGCTATTGTATCATCATCTGCTGTTAAGTTTGGAATTACACCGTCAACTGCACCACAAGAGATTACATCACCACTTGCGTAATTAATGTTTACTTGAGCAAATGAACTATTAGCAAAAAATATTGAAAAAATAAAAAATAATGCTGCTTTTATGTTATTCATGATTACACTTGCGAATTTACCTGATTTAGCCACTTCTTGAATATTCAAAGTTAAGGCAATCAAGGCTAGTATCGTATTCTTAAGAAGAAGCTGTTTCATTGGAAAAGCCTAGGTTTAATTTAGTTTTATTATTATTCAATAGCTATGTTCGTATCAAAGCCGCCAGTGCGTATCATTCCAATACAAGGTGTAGTATCACATTCTGCGTCCCACGCCCCTGAGTCAGAATCGCCTGAGTATTGAATTAAACTCCCGTATGAGACTAAAAAACGTAAGTCGAGTGTATTTCTTGTGGCTGATACTGAGACGCTTGGGTTAATAGGTCTACCTGCAAGCCAATATACCGAATTAGTTGTTGCATCACTCCACGTTGCTGGGGTGGTATTAAATACTGCTTTTGTGTCCTCATCACTCATGAGTTCATTAGTCCAACCGTCGGACGGAAAATTTCTTTCAACTGCAGGCTTATCTTCGCCAGATACTGCAGAAGCAAAGCTGTTAGATAGCTCAAAATTATATACTGGATTTGCTTCACTTTCAGTGCCGCAAGTGGCAGTAAAAGTACTTCTACTTTCCATGAAATTATTAGAAACACTTAAATTTATTCCACCGCCGCTACTCCAACACCAAGTTCCACTTCCTGTTCCTCCTTTTCCGGTTGCACCTAGTCTAATTGATGGAAATTGTATCAAACTTTTCACGTAAGTTTTGTTGGAGATTAACATGACCGAATGAGTGTAATCTTTGCCTTCTACTAAAGTAACATCGCCAAATCCACTAACAGATTTTGTAATGCCTTTTTCTGCTTCAAGGACAATAGGAGTGTTCGAATTATATATAAAATCACAAACACTTTTATAATTACTGGCATAAGGTAATTCCGTACAAAGCCCAATTTTATAGGCCTCCACTTTGCGATGCGTCGGGTCGACATAGCAAAAACTTTCTGAAACACCACTCATTGATGTAGTTACTTGGTTATCAGAATTGAGAGTGCATGGACTAAACTGAGCAAAAGATGCATTAGCCATAAACATAATAAAAATTGTGATAAAAGCTGTTTTATAAGTACTAATCTTAGCCTTCATGATTTAGTACCCACTTACTGTAACGCCAAGCTTGATGGCTTTTTTCATAATACGGTTTTCACGCTGCACAGGTCTGTATAGCTTTTCTCTGATGGGTTTGAACTTGGTTGACCAGTCTCCATCTTGCTTGACCTTGGCTGGCTGGTTTGCTCCACCTAGTGGCACTGAGTAATTTATTGATGCGACGCCCTCTGTTTTGCCTGAGTCTTTCTTATGCTGCCCTGCAACACGAAGAGTTAGATTAGGCGCTATCTCTGCATTGATACCCGCTTCATAGTGCTCAGTCTCGTAACTCGCTGCGTCTTTCCAGTTGCTCAGCTTTCCGTAAAGGTTGGACGAGTAGAAGTAAGGAAGGTTTGCTGTAAGCTTAGCATCATATCCATCAAGAGCAGTCTCTTGGATGCCGTTATACGTTAATGTTTTTGATACAGCTTGATATGCATTCGCTCTAAATTCAAAAATTGATGATAAGAGTTCTAAACCAGCACCTACACGTTCATGCTTTGACTGAAGTTCACGGTCATAAAAGATATTATACCCTGTAATAATAGTTTCAGCGTCATTGATGTGTCGTGCTCCAAAGCCTGTATTAACTGTTGTGCGGTTATTAAAGTTCACGGCTGATGTCTGGTTAAAGAAGAACCAGTTCCCAGTTTCCTTTAGACGGTATACTGTCATGGCTTCTGTTTTAGTATCAGACTTATTCTTATCTAGCCCCATTGTGTCAGACCCAACAGAAAGCTCAAAGTGAGTGAAGTTTGATGTTGAGAGAACTTTGTCTTCAACTTGGTCAAGCCCTGCGTTTGCAGCGTCAACTGCGAGTGCATTCACTTCGCTCTCAACAGCCTCTTCTCCTTGCCCTATATTGAGAGCATTACCAATATTCTTAACTACACTGGCGAATTTACCTGATTTAGCCACTTCTTGGGCACTCAAAGGTAGGGCACTTAGGGCTATTATCGTACTCGTAAGCAGAAGCTGTTTCATTGGGGAAGCCTAACTATATCAAAAATTTACTAAATTATAAATATAATAAAAATTAGAATAAAAAGATATATTCATAACGTCAAGTTGAGGCTGAGATGAATAACTTTTTGGAGATACATAAAAACACAAGTATAAACGAATTTCTAACTAGTTAAATAAATTCTTAATTTCGTGATAATTCTGGTGCCCCCACACTGCATGTTTCCTAGTTTAGGCATAAAAATCTGTGTGCTCTTCAACTATGTATGACTTTAAGAAATCCCCCCGTACCCCTCAAGTGTTCTATTGGTGGCCAGTTTGGTTGCCATTGGTTTATGAGGTGATATTATTAGAATATGTGCACAGAATTGGAATTTGGTATAAATATTATGATTATTTTAAATATCATAATAATATAAAATTCTTTAAAAATGTTGATATTATATAAGAATCATCTTATTTTGAGATATCTTAAAATAATTACTAACCTAGATATTAAAGAATAAATAAGTTTTATTGATAAGGAAAATATTACATGAAAAGGTTAAAAATTACTCTAATGACAAGTGCTTTCCTTGTCTTAGCTGCAGGAGTTTCAACAGCTCAGGAAATAAAATTTGGAATTGAAGGTGGTATTGCCGCTGCCGAATTAGGTGCAAAAAATTCGGCTCAGTCATTAGCCAACTTAACTGGCCGAACAGTGACATATACTGAAGAGCGGGCATCGTTTGCAGGCCGTGTCTTTGTTGAGATGGGTATAACAGATAATGTAAGTGCAGAGGTTGGTTTTTTTGCCACCAGCCCTTTAGAAGCAACATATAGTTTTTCTGGAACCACTGTTACCGCAAAAGAAGACGCATCAGCAAATGGAGTTGATATAGGTGCAAAATTTAAAGTATCTGACACAATATTCTTTAGAGCTGGATTGCATAGGTCAAAGGTCAATCAGAATGCCAAAGTAACAATTAGTGGCACTACATATGTTTCAGCAGTTGCTAATCAAAGTGGTACAGGTACTTATGTTGGCGCAGGTCTAAATATATTTGAAAATACTTCAGTCGGCGTAACGCAATATATGGATTTAGGTGGGTACTCTGGGGCAGATGCTACATTCTTGTTTGTAGGATACCAGTTTTAAAAAAATAGCTGGTGCTAAATATTTTAAATTTGGCGCCAGCATAATAAAAGCTTAAAATTCCAATTCTGTGCACATATTCTAATAATATCACCTCATAAACCAATGGCAACCAAACTGGCCACCAATAGAACACTTGAGGGGTACGGGGGGTTTTCTTAAAGTCATATATAGTTGAAGAGCACACAGATTTTTATGCCTAAACTAGGAAACATGCAGTGTGGGGGCACCACTTTCCTTAGTTAACTTGTAGATATCTTGTTGTTTTCCAGCAGTTTTCTATTTGTTTACCGAAGGACTGGCCACTAAAGATTTTATTAAAGTCTCAGAAAACTACAGATATAAATTCCTCCATTCGTATCCACTATAAGTAAGACCTATAGTTTATTTATAGCTCTTCTATATTTCTCATTCCTCATTTGACCTAATTTATAAATATTTTAAAAAGACACAAATACAGAACTATTAGTAGGACTATTAGTAGAAGCTCTCTTATATCTCTCCCTTTTAGTGCAACCTTCAAAATTAACTATATTTATAGATATTTTACATGTGGAAGAGTAACCATAGTCACACCTATAGTCTCCTATATTAAGAACCAAAGATTGGTCTTATCTATTATCATATTATTACAGAAATTACTTTGAAAATTAACATGAGTAATTTGTCTAGGTCACAGACCGCAAATGTCTCTTTAGTCTTCTAATTTATTCTCAATACGCTTCATCCATATGCTTAAAGATTTTAGGTTATAGCCAACACCATAGGATTGTCCGACAGTTTTAACAGACCATCCACCAATGGCATCAACAACCTCACTAGGGCAATCTACAGACCTCAAGCGGTCTCTTAAGCTATGCCTAAAAGAATGGATAACATATTCATCCCCAATCCTGAGCTTCAATCATTTATTAAGGCGTGCACTCACAGAATTAGATTTAATCAACTTGCCATTGCAAAAGCTAGGGAAAGCAAAAGTGATTTTGTGACTGTCAATTAGACGCTGAGCTGCCCATAAAGCTGACCCAATAAGTGGAATCCTACGTTTGCTATCTATCGTTTTTAAGCGTCTCCAAGGATGGGGTTGGACAGTTACATATGGAACCACACCTGTTAAGCTTATGTCCTCTCTAGCGAGCCCTATAGCCTCACTAAGCCGCATCCCAGTATCTGATATTAAAGCAAGCAACCATCTGGCTTCATCATCAGTAGCTTTACATTCTTTTTGCAGAAACACGCAGAGCATATCTGGTACAGGTAACCGTAGGTTTTGAACCCCAGCCTCTCGAAAAAATAAGCCCCTAAAAGTAGCTGAAGCGGGATATCCTAATTCTTTACAGACCAATCCTGTTAGAGCATTAATATTGTTAAAGTTGCGCTTAATGCTTGCAACGGACAAGTTGCGGCTTACAAACGCATCTCGCATGAAAAGAGCATCTTTACGTGAATATAGGTCGATGGGTTTATCACCTAATGCATCTATCAAGTAAGTTACAGAACGTCTTACAGAGCTTTCAAAATTTGGTGACTTATCTTTGCCCTTAAGTTCAATATACGTCTCCAATGCCTCACTGATAAGCGGAAGGCCTTGTGTGACATCACCTATTTGATATTTAGAATTAATTAACGAAGCAACGCTATCGATTTGTGATTGTGA
>Ga0228627_1001768_pt1 | contig 10921 bp, 7 predicted proteins | sample 33DmetaG_FD_190483 | JGI IMG/M metagenome (GOLD analysis project Ga0228627, IMG submission 190483) | Seawater microbial communities from Monterey Bay, California, United States - 33D | ecosystem: Environmental > Aquatic > Marine > Coastal | place: USA: California | collected 2016-09-28 | reverse complement strand
TTAACTTCCGATTAGTTTTTTGATTTCATTAAGTTTTAACAGTGCATCCATAGGTGTCAAACCATTGATATCTACATTTTTTAATTCTTCATGAATTTGTTCTAGAACAGGGTCATTCAACTGAAAAAAGCTGAGCTGCATGGAGTCGTTTATGGCTGCTTTAATGTCTTCTTTTCCTTTTTTTCTACCATCGGAATGTCTCGATTCTAGTTCTTCAAGCATTTGTTCGGACCTCCTAAGAACACTTGCAGGCATTCCCGCCATTTTGGCCACATGAATACCAAAAGAGTGTTCACTCCCTCCTTTTGTAAGTTTTCGGATAAATAGAATTTTCTTTCCTACCTCTTTTACTGCAACATTGAAGTTTTTAATACGCTTGAATTTGTGCGTCATCTCATTGAGTTCATGGTAATGCGTTGCAAACAAGGTCTTACACTTTGCTTTTTTAGACTCATGCAAATACTCGGCAATTGCCCAGGCAATAGATATTCCATCGTAAGTGCTTGTTCCTCTACCTATTTCGTCAAGTAAAATCAGGCTTCTTGGGGATAAATTGTTTAGAATACTTGCTGTTTCATTCATTTCGACCATAAATGTCGATTCGCCAGAAGAAATATTATCTGATGCACCAACTCTTGTAAATACTTTATCGACAACTCCAATAACTGCTGCTTCTGCTGGAACGAAGCATCCCATTTGAGCCATAAGTACGATAAGTGCAGTTTGTCGTAACAACGCACTTTTACCACTCATGTTGGGCCCTGTAATCATCATGATTTGTTGTGTATCTGGATCTAGTATCAAGTCGTTAGATACGTATGGCTCACCGAGAGGCATAGATTGTTCAATAACAGGATGCCTACCTTTGGTGATTTTTAATGCTGTTCCCTCGTTAATTTGAGGCTTACAGTAATTATGTTTTTCAGAGACCATGGCAAAAGACAATAAGCAATCAACACGACCAAGTATTTGGGCATTGGTTTGAATAGGGCCTATATAAGCTGCCATCTCTAAGATAAGTTCTTGAAAAAGTCGTTGCTCAAGTGCAAGAATTTTTTCCTCTGCGCCTAGGATTTTCTGTTCATATATTTTAAGTTCTTCTGTAATATACCGTTCTGCATTAACCAACGTTTGTTTTCTAATCCATTCTTCTGGCACTTTGTCTTTGTGTGCATTTCGAACTTCAATATAATATCCGAAAACATTATTAAATGCAATTTTGAGACTAGGAATACCCGTACGCTCAGATTCTCTTTTTTGCATTTCTGAAAGAAAATCTTTTCCATGATATGCAATCTCCCTCAATTCATCAAGATCCTTGTTCCATCCTGATTGAATGACCTCTCCTTTTCCAAATTGACCAGATGGCTCTTCAGTTAATGTTTTCCCAATTAAATTCACGAGTGACGCGCACCCATCAAGCTTATCGAGCATTTGAGTTAACGCAGCTGGGTGTTTTTCTCGTTCAAGTAGGGTTTTGATTTTTGGTATTTCAATCAGTGTTCTTTTTAAATGTGCAACCTCTTTTGGGTTCACTTTACCAACTGCGACTTTAGAGATTAAACGCTCTAAGTCTCCGATGTTTTTGAGTCTTTGTGACAGCTCGAAAGAAAGCTCTTGTTGTGCTTTTAAAAAAGAAACTACCGATAATCGGCGCTCGATAGGGGCTTTATTTTTCAATGGTAAAACCATCCACCGTTTAAGCATTCGGCCACCCATTGCTGTTTGGGTTTCATCTAAAATATCAGCTAAAGTTTTTGCGTTATCATTAGGGGAGGATAAAAGCTCAAGATTTCTAACTGTAAACCGGTCTAGCCAGACATAGCGTTCTTCTTCAATCCTAGAAATACTTGTGATATGGTCAAGCCGTTTATGTTGATTTTCTCCTAAATAGTGAAATATAGCCCCGGCTGCGATAGTGGCTTTTGGTAATTCTTGAATGCCAAAACCTTTTAAAGTTTTAGTTTGAAATTGTTTGTTCAAGGTTTCTTCAGCATAATCTTTTGTAAAAATCCATTCATCAAGCCTGAAGGTGTAATGTCCATCGTTAAATAGCGCCTCAAAGGTTGTTTTTTTGTTTTTTTGAAATATAATTTCACTCGGTCGAAATCCAGAAATTAACTTTTGTAAATATTCTGGATTACCCTCTGCCACTAAGAATTCACCTGTTGAAACATCTAAAAAAGAAATCCCGTGTGTTTTATCATCAAGGTAAATACCACACAGAAAGTTGTTTTTCCGTTGCTCAAGAACCTCATCATTAAAAGAGACACCTGGAGTAACAAGCTCCGTCACACCTCTCTTAACGATTTTTTTTGTCAATTTAGGATCCTCGAGCTGGTCACATATCGCTACGCGTTCTCCTGCACGAACGAGCTTCGGTAAATAGGTATTTAGAGAGTGGTGAGGGAATCCAGCAAGTTCAATGTGGGCCGCTGCACCATTTTTTCTTTTGGTAAGAATAATACCTAAAATTTTAGAGGCGGTTACCGCGTCTTTTCCAAAAGTTTCGTAAAAATCTCCAACGCGAAAAAGCAATAGGGCTTCCGGATGTTTAGCCTTAATCGCATTATATTGTTTCATTAAAGGAGTTTCCGAGCTCCCTTTTTCTTTAGAAGATTTCGCCAAGTGAAATGATTTTGTAACTTTTGTAAAGTTAATGGGCTCCTCTTGGAATTCAAAGCGTTACAAACGGAACTTTAGAATTAGATGAATAAAAAATTAAAACTTTGGGAATTAGAAAGAAAATCTCCCGAGGAATTTAAGTCGCAACCAAAGTTTCCAATTATTATCATATTGGATGATATTCGTTCTTTAAACAATGTTGGTTCTTTTTTCAGAACAGCAGATGCATTCAATGTGACTCGGGTTATTTTAGGTGGAATTACGGCTTGCCCTCCACACAAGGATATTCGAAAAACAGCGTTGGGTGCTACGGAAACGGTAGAGTGGTCGTATTCAGAGAATTTAGAACAGGAATTGGTTGCGCTGCGAAAAGAGGGCTTCACAATTGGAGCAATTGAACAAACAGAACAGACCACCCTATTGCAAGAAGTTGCAGCATTTGACATCAAACCATATGCCTTGATTTTTGGAAACGAGGTAAATGGTGTAAGGCAGGAGTTGGTTGATCTTTCTGATTGTGTTATTGAGATACCTCAATTTGGAACAAAGCATAGCTTTAATGTTAGTGTATGTGCAGGAATTGTACTTTGGGAGTTTTGTAAAAAATTCATTGATTGATGCGAGTTCTATTTTCATTTTTATTCATTACACAGATAACGATTGCTCAGAATGTAAATATCACTCTTTTAGACAACTGGCAAGACACGAGTCTCCTTAGTAACTCAAGTGGTGTGCGCTATAGCGGTTGTTTTGCTTTTGAAAGAGAGAACATTGAATATGTAGTAATGGGAACAACTGAAGGCGCCTCTTTTTTTCAGTTAACGGATGCCGATGCGATAGTTTTTATTGACGATATACCCGGGTCATATGTTTCATCGCAAGCGATAACCCGAGAATATGGAATATATCAAAACTATGTATTTGCAATAGGTGATGAAGGTAATGCGAGTTTACAAATAATAGATATCTCTTTTTTACCAGATTCTTTATCCTTAGTGAAAGAAATCCAAGACGAACGGGTGGGTAAGGCACACACTATCCATGTGGACTCTGAACATAAACTTTTGTATTTATGTTCTGTAACGCCAATTATTAATGGTCAGGCAGGAAGCCTAGTTCCACTGCGCGTTTTTTCAATAGAAAACCCATTAGAGCCTATATTGATTTGGCAAGGTTTTGAGGATCTTCCCGAGGTACATGACTTGGAGCTAAGAGATGAAATTGCGATTTTGAATTGTGGGTTTGATGGGCTGCGCGTCTATGATTTTTCTAATCCCGAAGCACCAGTATATTTGTCAAATTTGGAGTTTTATTCCAACCAAGGATACAATCATCAAGGGAGCTTAAGCCCTAATAAAGAAACATATGTTTTTGCAGATGAAACGCCTGGGACACTTCTTAAAAAATGCAATGTTACAGAAGATTACGAAATTCAAATCCAGCATAATTTTGGGCGACCTGACATCCCTTATTTAAAGACGCCGCATAATATTTATGTAAGCAATAACCTAGCCTACGTTGCTTATTACAACGACGGGTTGCGGATATATGATTTGCGTACGGACCCACCTTCGGAAATCGCCTCATATGACACCCATGAGGATGCTCCAGGAAACACTTTTTCTATGTGGGGCGCTTGGGGCATCAGTACAGAGCTTCCAAGCAAAAGATTGGTAATTTCTGATCGCATTACAGGCTTATACCTTTTTGATTTTGAACGAGACTTATTCGAAGTGTCACAAGCTTCTTCAGACCTTTTTGTTTATCCAAACCCTGGATCTTCTGAAGAGCCATCAATACTCCGTTTGCCTGAAGGATCAAGCTTTCCTTGCACAGTTAGTTTGTATTCCGCAACAGGAACCCTTGTTTTCAAGCAGACCATTCAAGATAAATCATACCTAAGCATCAATTGTCCCACCGCAGCGGGACATTATATGATTGAGGTACAATCGGTCAATTCATTTGACGGTACAGTTCATAGAAAAAAACTAGTGCTTAATTAGAGTGTAGCAATACAACGTGTTGTGCTTCAATAGCTTTGATTTAAACAAAACAGGTGTTTTTTTGTTATAAACATGAAATCAAATAGCTTTCATGCAAGGACAAAAAAAGTACGATTATATATTCGCAGGTTTTGGAGCCAGCTCTTGTATTCTTGTCCATGAATTGTCTAGAAAAGGATTGTTAGAAAATAAATCAATCTTAGCGATAGATCCATCTGAAAAAAAGGTTAATGACAAAACATATTGTTTCTGGGCCGAAGAGAACGATGAAATCACAAAAGACTTTGCACCACTAGCCTCTCATTCGTGGTCAAAAGTAGCTATCGATCAAAATCCTGCGCAGCGCATTAGCCCTTTAACTTACTATCATATAAATAGTCTAGATCTATACAATTCAGCGAAGAAGATTTTAGAACAGCATAATGGCGTGTTTTTAAATACTGCTGTAAACAATATATGTGAACAAGAAACTACGATCATAGAAACGAATCATGGCACCTTTGAAGGTAGGACAATATATGATGGCCGTCCACCTGAAACAGATGACATTCAGTATTCACATCAAAATATTCTTCAATCATTTATTGGGTACAAAATTAAATTAAAAGACAGCAAACTGGATCCTGACGCCTGTACCTTAATGGATTTTAATGTAGCTCAACAAAGTCATACTCAATTCGTTTACGTTCTGCCTTTTTCAGATCAAACAGCTTTGGTAGAGCTTACAAGGTTCGGCTCAAAAGTTATTTCTCAAAAAGAGTCTGAAACAATTTTAAATGAATATATAGAAGCGCATTACGGGACCTATGAAGTTATTGGCACAGAGCAAGGTGTTATTCCTATGTTCATGGATTTAGCAAAGCCGATATCTCTTAAAAATGTTGTGCCTATCGGAACAAGAGCAAACAAAGTCAAACCCAGTACGGGTTATGCATTTAAGAACATGTATGCGCATTCAAAGGCCATAACCAATAATGCCCAAACAAAGGCCGTTTCTTCTCGATTTAGACTTTATGACCGTCTACTTATCTTGATTTTAGCGTTGTGGCCGGAAAAAGGGCGCCCTATTTTTCAACGACTTTTCGCTGTTAAAAAAACGAGTTATGTACTCAGGTTCTTAGATGAAAAAACATCCATATGGGAAGACGCTTCAATGTTCTATAAACTACCTATCGGTGTTTTCTTAAAAGCATGTTTTGTTCTTTCAATCAAAAAATCAAGGTCATTAGCGCTCCTTTTTGGCCCCGTCTTATTGTATTATGCACTTAACTACTTTAGTCCAAATATTTCAAATATTGTGCTTTATATTTTGTTGCTATTGGGCCTCATCGCAGTAGGTATTCCACATGGGGCAATGGACCATATGACAGAAGCCTTATCGAAAACCAAACGTATTACGCTCCCTTTTGTGATTAAATACCTGGGTCTAATGGCAATGGTATATGTTCTTTGGGTTCTTTCCCCTGGAATTGCGGTGTTCAGTTTTATCCTCTATTCTGCTTGGCATTTTGGAGAAACAGACACCCAAGAGTGGGAAATATATTCAGCGGCAATAGGTTTGTGCTGGGGGGTGCTATTTTTTATTGGTCTTTTTGCCTCTCATTTACCAGAATTAAATGGTGTTTTGAGCCTTCTTGGGGCTGGCGCTATAGATGTATACATAAACCCTAAAGACATCTTTTTAGCAAGCTTAGCACTATCCTTTGTAATAGCCAGCTATAATAAAAGCATGCAATGGATATTTTTATTGGCTTTTTTATTCCTAAGCCAGTGGATGCCGTTAGTAATATCTTTTGGGATATATTTTATTTTTCATCACAGCTATAAAGGGTGGAGTCATTTAAAACAAGCGCTCGGTGAAAGTGATGTTTCTCTTTTTAAGAATGCCCTACCTTTTAATTTAGGAGCGATGGTCTTGTTTTTTATTTTCTTTTTGAATCCATCAGCCACCTTTGAGGCCAATACATCGGTGTTTTTTGTATTTATTTCTTGTATTAGTTTTCCTCATATATTTTGTATGCATAGATTTTATTCACTCAAGAAAACGTCACAAAAATTAGATAGGACGAACCAATAACTCGTCATTTTCTTTCGAAACCTTCAAAAGGTTTTTCTTTGCCAATCCTTTCATGGCAGTATCCCACGCCTTATTACTAAAGTCAAATTGAGATTTAAGCTCAGCCAATGCAATTTGTTCATGATTTTTGAGGGAGTCATGAATTAATTTTTCATTTTCAGTAAGGTCAATTTTGACCTCTTTTTTTTCAGGTCTCATCTGTGGGAAAAACAAAACTTCTTGAATAGAAGAGTTGTTGGTTAGAAACATACAAAGTCTATCAATACCGATTCCCATACCAGATGTAGGGGGCATCCCGTATTCGAGAGACTTGACGAAGTCCTGGTCGATAAACATTGCTTCGTCATCACCTTTTTCAGCAAGCTTCACTTGTTCCTCAAAACGAGCTTTTTGATCAATCGGATCATTAAGTTCTGTGTACGCATTCGCCAATTCTTTACCATTTACCATAAGCTCAAATCGTTCCGTCAGCTCAGGGTTGTCACGATGTTTTTTACAAAGAGGAGACATTTCGACAGGGTAGTCAGTTATAAAGGTAGGTTGTATGTATAGGTGTTCACATTTTTCGCCAAATATTTCATCGATTAATTTCCCTTTACCCATACTTTCATCCGCAGGAACATCAATTTTTTTACATGTTTCACGGAGTTCATTTTCATTCATAGCAGAAATGTCAATACCCGTATGTTCTTTGATAGCATCAATCATGGATATTCTTTTAAAAGGTCTTTTAAAGCTCACCTTGTTTTCTCCAATTTGGACATCAGTGGTGCCTAGAACATCATTACATATATTTTCAAGCATCTCTTCCGTGAAATCCATCATCCACTTGTAATCTTTGTACGCAACGTAGATTTCCATTTGCGTAAACTCAGGATTGTGTGTGCGGTCCATTCCTTCATTTCTGAAATCTTTAGCGAATTCATACACGCCATCAAAACCGCCTACAATTAGTCTTTTTAAGTAGAGCTCATTAGCGATTCTTAGATATAATGGAATATCCAAGGCGTTGTGATGTGTAATAAATGGTCTTGCTGCAGCTCCCCCTGGAATAGATTGTAATATTGGTGTTTCAACCTCTAAGTATTCTTTGCTATTCAAAAACGCTCGCATAGAAGCGATTATTTTTGAACGCTTGATAAAAGTTTCTTTTACATGTGGATTTACAACGAGGTCGACATAACGCTGTCTGTATCTTGTTTCCGGATCCGTTAATGCATCGTAAACTTTTCCTTCTGCATCCGTTTTTGGAAAGGGTAGTGGCCTTATGGATTTACTTAGCAGAGTGAGTTCCTTAACATTTACAGATGTTTCACCAACCTGAGTTTTAAAAACAGTACCTTTTATACCTATAAAGTCACCAAGGTCTAAAAGCTTTTTAAAAACGGTATTGTATAAAGCTTTATCCTCACCAGGACAGAGCTCATCTCTGTTTAAGTAGATTTGAATGCGGCCTTCAGAGTCCTGTAGCTCAGCAAACGAGGCCTTGCCCATTATTCTTCTACTCATCATGCGGCCTGCAAGACAGACCTCTTTGCCCTCTTCATAGTTTTGAAGCAGCTCACTAGACAGTGCATCTACAGGGTATAATGGTGCTGGAAAAGGGTCAATATTTAATGATCTCAGCTTATTCAGAGACTCTCTTCTCTGAATTTCTTGTTCTGACAATTCGTGGTTACTCATGCGATAATTCGTTATAATGTGCAAAGATAAAGGAAAACCTGATTTTATTGAGGTTTATAAGACTCATCAATTCGTCTTTTGTGAACTTTCTAGAAGCAAATTAAGCCCTTTGAGTTCATCTTCAGTAAATTCTCTCCATTTACCTACCGGAAGATCAAGCTCAATATTCATAATTCTGACCCGCTGTAATTTGGTTACGCGATAATCAAGGAATTCACACATCCGCCGAATTTGTCTATTGAGCCCTTGTGTTAAAACAATGCTAAATTCGTTTTGCCCTAATTTTTTAACCGTACAGGGTTTGGTAACGGTATCGAGGATTGGAATACCAGTTGACATTTTTTGTATAAAAGAAGAAGTAACTGATCTGTTCACCCTTACGATATATTCTTTTTCATGTCCGTTTCTTGCCCGTAAAATTTTATTGACGATGTCTCCATCATTTGTAAGGAAGATCAACCCTTCACTTGGTTTGTCTAATCTTCCTATGGGAAATATACGTTTGGGATAATTGATATAATCAATAATATTGTCTCTTTCCACTCGTGTATCTGTGGTACAAACAATCCCAATTGGTTTATTGAATAGAAGGTAAACATGCTTGTCTGTTCTTTTAGAAATGGATCTTCCATCTACCTCAACAGAGTCTTGCTCCTGAACTTTTGTTCCGAGCTCAGGTTTTATACCATTAAGTGTAACTCGTCCTTGTTCAATTAGTTTATCGGCCTCTCTTCTTGAACAGAAGCCAACTTCACTCAAGTATTTATTTAGGCGTACAGGAAATTGATGGCTTGTGCGCATGATTCAAAGATACTCAAAGGAAGCATAGCTAAAAATAAAGCGCAATAAAAAAGAGGGCCGAAGCCCCCTTTTATGCTAATCACTAAAGTTCAACTACTTTTTGAAAAACTTGCTGGTTTTAGTACCTGCTGCATTACTTAATACGAGCGTGTACATACCGTCTTTTAAATCTGATACTGATATATTTTGGTTCGAAGTTGTTCCATTAGAAACGATTTGTCCTAAAGTATTCACGATTGAGAAATCAAATGTTTCATCACTACTAAACTGAATAGAGTTTACCGCAGGGTTCGGATAAACTTCAATAGGGGTGTTCGCCACTTCATTAACGCCTAGGTTTGGAGGAAGAAGAACTCCATCAATGATGTGTACAATTCCATTATCTGAAAATACATCTGGTGTTGTTACCATTGCATCATTGATCATAACACCATTCGTTAAATCAACTACAATATCACTGCCATTCAGCGTTGGTACAGGGCCATTCACGAGATCTCCGGAGGTTACAGGACCAGCAACAACGTGGTATAATAACACATCTGCTAGATTAGGAAGTGCTAGTATGCCTGCTAAATCTGTATCAAGAGCCGTTGCTAAGGCGTCAAACGCATCATTCGTCGGTGCAAATACAGTAAATATGTTGTAAGGATCTGTTAAGGCTGGCAGTAGTTCTGCTGTGATAACAGCTGTTGCAAGTGTTGAAAAACCATTATCAATAGCAATATCCACCACCGTTTCATTAGGCAATAGCACGCCATCAAGTACGTGAACAACTCCATTACCTGTTGTGATATCGGTAGCAGTTATTTGTGCTTGATTAACATAAGCTTCACCAGTTGACTTAACAGTAAGTTTCAGGTCGTTAATTTGACTTAAACTTTCGACAATAGCGCCGTTAGTTACATCTGCAGCAAAAACTTCGCCCCCAAGTACGTGGTATACTAATACTTGTGCTAAATCGGCAGGAGTAATAACCTCAGGAGAAAATAAATCCTCGAAAGGAACGCCTACAGCTGCGGCCAGATTTTCAAACGCTTGATCTGTTGGTGCAAAAACGGTGTAAACGGCCAAAGGATCTGTTAATGCCGGCATGAGCTCAGCTGTGATGACCGCAGTTGCAAGTGCATTAAAACCGTTGTCAATAGCAACATCAACAACTGTTTCAAACGGTAACAATACACCATCTGTTGCGTGCACAACTCCATTGTCTGCGTTTAAATCTGCAGCAACAACCATTGCTTGATTGGCGTATACGCTACCTGCTGCAGTTTTGGTTAGTTTCAATGTGTTGGTCGTTGATACTGCATCAACAATAGCACCATTGGTAACCGCTGCGGCTGGAACAGTCGCTCCTACAACGTGATAGGTAAGTACATCTGTTAAGTTTGGCAATGCCAAAATACCGTTGATGTCCGTGCCAAGCGCTGCAGCTAAAGCATCGAAAGAAGCATCTGTTGGCGCAAAGACTGTAAATTCAGCAGAACCATCAGATAAAACGGCATCCAACCCTTCTTGGACAAGAGCAGCTTCTAAATAATTGTGGTCTGGACTTCCGGCAATAACGTCAAAGACCGTTGTTTGTGCAAAAGATGATGATGCCAAAAATAGAGCGGCCGCACCAAAAATGTGTTTTAAGTGTTTAATAATAGTAAAGTTAGTTTTCATTTTGTTTAATTTTTAATTCAAAAGTTTAAACAAAAAATAAACACTTTTGTTCTTTTTTCTTGAAAAT
>Ga0228627_1001762_pt1 | contig 10940 bp, 8 predicted proteins | sample 33DmetaG_FD_190483 | JGI IMG/M metagenome (GOLD analysis project Ga0228627, IMG submission 190483) | Seawater microbial communities from Monterey Bay, California, United States - 33D | ecosystem: Environmental > Aquatic > Marine > Coastal | place: USA: California | collected 2016-09-28 | reverse complement strand
ACTTGATACTAGTGTTATCGGACAATTGGGTTGAAAATCAAGCCGTTATTCTACCATGTTCCACGTGGAACTGCGCGATTTCGCTCGGGTCGAGTGCGGCAAAAAGAGACCCTTCGGACGCAAGGGCGAGGCTTTCGAGTTCGACACAGGTGACGAAAAGCTGCGAGTCTAAGGACAACAGGGTTGAGAACACTCGAGCCCGGTTATCGGGATCTAATTCAGAGGGTAGGTCATCGATTAAATAGAGACACTCAACGCCCAGGCTTTCGGACAAAAGCCTTCCCTGCGCGATTTTCAAGGCACTTACAAGAATCTTCTGTTGGCCCCTCGAGAGAACCTCAACCGCAGGGGTACGGTCAAGCAGCAGGAGTATGTCTGCGCGCTGAGGACCCAACTGCGTCGAGCCATAGCGTCGATCGACCTCCAGAGTGCGAACAAGCTCTGCGTCAAGGTTGGCGCCCTCGGCCCACCCACGGTCGTACCTGATCTCCAACGAGTCAACGTGAGACCCTTCGAGCTGAGCGTAAATCTCTTTAAACACAGGGAGAAATCTATCCAAATAGGCGCCACGCTGGGCATCGACCTTAACTGATGCCACGACAAACTCCCGATCCCAAGCCTCGAGTTGAGGTCTATCTAGGCGAGTTGCTTTCAGCAGCGCATTGCGATTAGCGAGGCACTTTCTCGAGTCGCGCCATGCGGTGAGAAAACTATGTTCCACGTGGAACACTCCCCAATCGAGAAAGCGCCGACGCGCCTTAGGCCCGCCTTCAAGAAGTTGAAACGCCGTGGAATCGATTATCTGTAGGGGGAGGGAGCGAGCTACAGACTCCCAGTTTTTCTGCGTCTCATCCTGAAGGCGAAGCAAATGCCTGCGACGCCGAGATTTACTCAACCCTATACGAAGGCCATCGGTGAGCTGAGAAAAAATAACCGCTTCGTCCTTGCCATGAGTAATCAAGGGATCCAGCTTAGCGCTGCGAAAAGACCGACCCGAAGACAGCAGGTGAATACCTTCAAGCAGGCTGGTTTTACCCGAGCCATTCTCTCCGTGGAATATATTCAGTCGCGGAGACACATCGATAGCTACATCGACTAAATTCCTAAGTCCTGTCACCGTGAGTTTTTCTACTCGACTCATAGCCTTACTCGGCAACGCATAAGCGAGAAGGGAGAGGGGACAGCTGACATGACGTTAACTCTGCCGTCTATCGTTACAGCCTCATAGGCATAACAACATACATCGCATTGCTCTCATCACCCGATTCGATGAGCGCGCTATTGTTCGCATCGAGCAGGGTTATCTTCGCCTGGCGACTGCGCAGGGTAGAGAGTACGTCAATCAGATAGCTTACGTTAAAGCCCATTTCGAGCTCGTCACCCTGATAATCCACCGCAACAACTTCTTCGGCCTCTTCTTGCTCAGGATTGTTAGCAAAAATCCGCAGTTCGCCGTTTGTAAGAACCACTCTTACGCCGCGGTACTTTTCATTAGAAAGAATCGACGCACGACTAAACCCTTGCTTGAGCGCCTGACAATCACCCAAAATCACCTTGTTACCGCCCTTCGGAAGCACACGGTTATAATCAGGGAACTTACCGTCGACAAGCTTTGAGGTGAAGGTAAAGTCAGCAACCGCAGCGCGTATATGGTTCTGACCGAACACCAAGGTGATGTCACCCTCGTCTTCGAGAAGCCGAGCTAACTCCATCACCCCTTTTCGAGGAAGGATGAGCTGCTGAACCGAGGCTATGTCGTTCTTAGATTCAAGCGTCTCCATTGCTAGGCGATGCCCATCAGTTGAGACTACGCGTAAATAATCAGGCGACACCTCAAACAGCATTCCATTTAAATAGTAGCGTACGTCCTGCTGCGCCATAGCAAAACTGGTGCTATCGATGAGCTCGCCGAGCTTTTTCTGTGGCAAGGTAAGGGAGAATGTGTCGGGTTCTTCTTCGACATTAGGAAATTCCGACGAAGGAAGCGTTACCAAAGTGAAGCGACTGCGCCCAGATTTGACTAAAAGCTTTTTCTCGTCGAGCGACACTTCTACCATTGCATCGTCAGAAAGCGACTTACAAATGTCGAGAAGTTTGCGTGCGGGAACCGTTACCGCACCGTGAGTATGTGCAGTCGCGACGCGCGTGCGACCAACCAGCTCAACCTCCAAATCCGTCCCAGTTAATGACAGCTCGTCGTTATTCAATACCAAAAGCACATTCGAAAGCACTGGTAACGTTTGTCGACGCTCGACGACACCGCTGACCAATTGCAACGGCTTTAACAGAGCTTCTCGAGAAATAACAAAATGCATGTCTACTTTTCCTTGTTCGGCGCGCTCCCGCTGGGCACGCCCGTTACTGTTTGTGGAGATCTACTGCCGGGGTTACCGGCCTAACCGGGGCTAGCTCGACAGGAGCCTGAGCAAGTTATTGTAATCTTCTTCTATATCGATCGAGCTTTGCCTTAGTTTTGCGATCTGCTTGCACGCATGCATGACAGTCGTATGATCACGTCCACCGAACGCGTCGCCTATTTCAGGGAGGCTATGGTTCGTAAGCTCTTTTGCAAGGCACATAGCGACCTGCCTCGGCCGCGCAACCGAACGATTACGGCGTTTCGAGAGCATGTCCGACATTTTAATTTTCGAGTACTCGGCCACCGTTCGCTGAATATTATCGATCGTTACGAGCTTATCCTGAAGCGCAAACAAGTCGCGAAGCGCCTCTTTTATCAGCTCAACATTGATCGCCTCGCCCTTAAAACTGGCATGCGCGATTACGCGCTTGAGTGCGCCTTCGAGTTCCCGCACATTAGAGCGAAGCCGTTGTGCAATAAACATCGCCGCGTCGTTAGGCAGCGCGACGTTAACAAGCGCTGCCTTATTCATCAATATCGCCGCCCGCGTCTCAAGTTCAGGCGGCTCCACCGCCACAGTAAGGCCCCATCCAAAGCGAGATTTGAGGCGCTCCTCAAGCCCGTTTATTTCTTTGTGGTAGCGATCGCTGGTCAGAATAATCTGTTGACCACCTTCGAGAAGCGCATTAAACGTATGAAAAAACTCTTCCTGTGAACGCTCTTTTCCCGCAAAAAACTGAATATCGTCGATGAGCAACGCATCGACCGACCGGTAGAAACGCTTAAACTCATTAATAGAATTAAGTTGCAGCGCGGTCACCATCGTAGCCACAAAAGTTTCCGAATGAAGATAAACGACCTTCGCATTGGGCTTTTTAGCTTTTAAGTAGTTGCCTATAGCATGCATTAAGTGAGTCTTACCTAATCCCACACCACCATAGATAAAGAGGGGGTTGTAAGCGAAGCCAGGATTCTCGGCGACCTGCATCGCAGCTGCACGCGCTAGCTGATTAGACTTACCTTCAACAAAATTATCAAACGTGTTCTCTCGATTGAGCGCGCCTTGATGGCTAAGCTTGCCTTCGATAATAGTATCGACGCCCGACATCGCCGTACCAGGTCTCCTATCAAACCCTCGTGAAGGGGTTGTAGACATCAAAATCGGGCTGGCCTGACGAGGTGAAAGTGAATCTTCACTGTCAGCGCTTAAGCTGATTCTGTTATCAAGTACAGATTCTAGTTTGTGTTCTCGAGACTCGGAGTAAGCCCCGGTTGTGGGAAAAGACTGAGCTTGTTGGCCGCGTGGCGTTTCTCGATTGTGCAGACTTTCGGGCGCCCCCACGGCATTAACCGCCCCCGCTGTCGCAACGACAACGCTAGGACCCGCGAGGTCGTAACCTTGACTGGTTGTCACTGATGCAAACACGTCGTCAATGTGACTCAGTAGCTTGGCCTTGACCCAGTCTTGAATAAAGCGGTTGGGCGCTATCAGAAGGAAAGAGAGAAATCTCGTTCCCTCGCGGTCTCGTTGCTCAGACACAGAAGGCCGTAAAGGCCGCAGCCAAGTATTGTAAGCCTGAGCCGGTAGATCGTGACGCAAGGTTTCGAGACAGTCCTGCCAGATAGCGCCGGCGTCTGGTAAAGAAGGTGGTAAGTGTTCGGTAACAGCACTATGGCTGCTTATCCCACGATCATTCATAGCAGCATTTGGCGATCGATTCGTTCGATCTGTCGGTAGCGTTTGCTGAGCGCGAGACACTCTGTCGAAAATATCTGATGACACTATTAAAAGCCCCAGTTAATAGCACTAGCTTTTTAGTCAACGCACGTAGCGCGACTTCGTTGTTTTTATGATCAGCAAGTGTAGCGGCTCACAAAAGAGTTATCCACCGCTAAGAAAATATTGCCCAAAGGCCGATACCTATAAAATAGGTCTATTAAACAATAAGTTGCGAGAATTAGCGAAACCGAGATGCAGAGGAGCGCAAAAACTACACACAACTCGCTGCGCCCTTGTGGGTAAGTTACCTGTGGATAACCTGTTATTAAGCTCTGGTTTAGCGCGGTCATACACGCTCGGGTCACCATCGCCCACAAAAACTAGCCTCGGCAAGTCGCTTCAAAAGAGGAAGTGAAAGAGGCTTCTATCGTAGGTGCCCTGAATCAGGGGCTTTTTTGCGAAACAAGCCATTGCATCTTAGCCTCAAAGGCTCTACTATTCGCGTCCCTCTGTTTTAGGGCAAGGCTGTTTTAGGGTAACGCTGTTCTGGGGCAAGGTCTGCGCGTTTAACCTAACCGTAAGGTAAGCGCCACGCAAAACAGAAAAAGAATTCGAACAACGACAATCTTGTTGCCTTGTTTGTTTACTCGGCTCGCGCCACGTCGCCACTTATCGACGTAGCTCAGACGCCACTAATTATTTAGGTGTAAGTCATGAAAAGAACATTCCAACCAAGCGTTATCAAGCGCGCACGTACACACGGATTCCGGGCTCGTATGGCAACTAAAGGTGGACGCGCTGTTATCAACCGTCGCCGTGCTAAAGGCCGCGCAAAGCTATCTGCGTAAAGCTAATTGTAGAGAGCAGCGGGAAGCGCCTTAACAAAAAAGCGCCCCGACTCTCTCAATGCAAAACTCGGTGCACTCGGTAAGTTCGAGAAACAAGACTAGTGCTTAGTGCCACTTGTTAGTGAACACCTGGCAACTAGCGAATAGCAAGCAACGAAATAGTAACGTCACTTAAGCACATGCTTCGCAGGGAAGATCCCGCAAAGACCACCCAGACCATGGGGGCACAATGTCTACAGAAGCATTCCCAAAGACCGCGCGCCTCTTAAATGCGAGAGACTACAAACCGGTTTTCGATCATTCTCGCTATAAAGTCTCCAACAAGCACTTTCTGTTCCTAGCCACAGCCTCTCAGGCACGACGACCGCGAATTGGGCTCGTCATCGCCAAAAAACATATCCCCAAAGCAGTCCAACGCAATCGTCTCAAGCGCGCACTGCGCGAAGCCTTCCGGCTACATCAGGCTAACATCCCGCTGATAGATATAGTCGTGCTAGCACGTAAGGATGCTGATAAACTACCGCCCGTTGAGTTACGCAGTATGATAAACAAGCTTATAGACGACATAATCACGCGCGAAGCACGAGACACGAAGGAAAAAGACAAGAAGGCAACAAGGCAACAAGAGACCCTGCATAAATGAGCCTCCTTATAAAGCGGCTAACGAAGCGGCTGATTGAGCCACTGAATCGCGCAGTAAATAAAATACTTAGCCCTTTGTTTTTGCTGCTCATACGCTTTTATCAGCTAACCCTAAGCCAGTTCATCGGCCAACAATGTCGCTTCGCCCCGACCTGCTCACATTACACAGCAGAGGCAATTAGGATTCATGGCGCATTAAAGGGTGCTTATCTAGGCGTCACGCGGATAAGCAAATGCCACCCATGGCATGAGGGAGGGGTGGATCTCGTTCCACCGGTAGATCAAGAACGCTAGTGCACTAACCGTACAAAGCGAAAATACTCACTAAAAGACAAGTAGACACGAATGAACTTTATACGTTTAGGCCTTTATACCGCACTCGCACTAGTCACCTACCTAATGTTACTTCAGTGGCAGGAAGACTACCCACAGACAATCGAACAGGCGAGCGGCGCCGAACCAACAACACAAACACAATTCCCGCAAATAGCGCAAAGCGACGTACCCGCGGTCACCTCGCTCGAGCCAGCGCAAGCAAACGTGAGCGCTGATGTCCCAACTCTGCCAGGACAACCCACCGTCGCCATTACAAATCCGGCGCCTGAAACACTCGTCAATATCACCACCAGCAACTTCGTCCTTAGCATCAACACGGTAGGCGGAGACATCGAATACCTCGCGCTACCTAAATACTTAAAAGCCCTCGAACCTGGTGCCGATCCTTTTGTCATTCTTAGCAACAGCGATAGTCAAACCTACACCGCTCCAAGCGGGTTAATCGGGCGAGACGGTGTCGACAGCGACAATCGCGCGCGTTATAGCGTCGCTAAAACCGACTATCAACTAAGCGCTGGTCAACAGACACTCCATGTCGATCTCACGCTCACCACAGACAACGGTGTCGAGGTAATCAAACGATTTAGCTTTGCCAAAGACAGTTATGTTATCGATGTCAGCTATATCATTAATAACCGCTCAGATTCTGAATGGCGCGCAAACGCGTTCGGACAAATCAAACGCAGCAATTTTGATGACCCTAGCAACGCGGGTGGTTTTGGACGCACCTATCTTGGGTTCGTTTCCACCACTCTCGATGATCCCTATTACGAAATCGAATTCGATGACATCGATGACGACGGCGCCAATACCAACACCACAACAGGCGGGTGGATGGCATTCAGCCAACACTATTTTATAAGTGCATGGATAGCTAACGAGCAATCTCAAAATAACTTTACAACGCGCAAGAACAACGCCGGACAGTATTTTGGCGAATTTACCGGCGAAGCAATTACGGTCCCTGCTGGCCAAACTGCGACCTACAGCACGCGCTTCTACGCAGGGCCAAAAGACCAGTATAAGTTAGCCGAAATCTCAGAAAATTTAGATCTAACAATCGACTACAGCTTTCTCTGGTTCTTAGCCGCGCCGATTTACTGGTTACTTACACAGATCAATCAGTTCATAGGTAACTACGGATTCTCAATTATTCTCTTAACAGTGAGCGTGAAGGCTCTATTCTACAAACTCTCGGAAACCCAGTACCGGTCAATGGCAGGTATGCGCCGGGTGATGCCGAAGATGCAGAAGCTGAAAGAGAACTACGGCGACGACCGCGTAAAAATGCAGCAGGCCACCATGGAGCTGTATAAAAAAGAGAAGATCAATCCGTTTGGCGGCTGTTTGCCGATGCTCGTACAGATGCCGGTATTCATCGCACTCTACTGGGTTCTTCTCGAAAGCGTCGAGCTCCGGCATGCGCCGTTTATGCTTTGGCTAACTGACCTCAGCGTCAAAGACCCCTATTTCATTCTTCCTTTGCTCATGGGCGGAACGATGTTCCTACAGACATCACTAAGCCCAGCCCCTGCTGACCCTATGCAGGCGAAAGTAATGAAGCTTATGCCCATTATGATGACTGGTATTTTCCTTTGGTTTCCAGCGGGACTCGTTCTGTATTGGTTCACCAATGCGGCGCTAGGCATACTGCAACAATGGTATATCACGCGCAAAATCGAAGCGCAGTACGAAGCCAAAAAGAGTTAGCTAATTTATTGTCGAAAAGCCACGTGAATCATCTCACTACCGATACCATCGCAGCGCTCGCCACAGCACCGGGTAAAAGCGGAATCTGTGTCGTGCGGGTATCGGGACCGAATTCGGGCACTGTTGCTAAACAAATTCTCGATTTCGATCCAACCCCGCGAACAGCACACCTATCAAGATTCAAAGACGAACACGGCGACAGTATTGACGAAGGCATTGCGCTTTTTTTTAAAGGTCCAGCCTCGTTTACTGGCGAGGATGTGCTCGAGCTTCAGGGTCATGGCGGACCTAGTGTTCAAAAACTACTGCTAGAGCGTGTACTCAATCTAGATGTTAGGCTTGCCAATCCTGGAGAGTTTTCAGAGCGAGCTTTTCTAAACAACAAGATTGATCTAGTCCAGGCAGAAGCTATAGCCGACCTTATTGACGCTAACTCAGCGCAGGCCGCGCGATCAGCAATACGAACACTAAGCGGTGAATTCTCGAACAAAGTGAATCATTTAGTGGCCGAGCTGACCAAGATTCGCGTCAACATCGAAGCCGCTATCGACTTTAGTGATGAAGACATCGATATCATTACCGAATCTCGTGTAAGAGAAGGTCTTCGAGAAATCACCCAAACCCTTTCCCTCGCGCTCTCTCAAGCCAACCAAGGTATGTTGCTAAAGGAAGGCATGCACGTTGTTATTGCGGGTGAGCCTAATGCTGGAAAATCTAGCCTACTCAATGCACTCCTTGGGAGTGAGTCGGCTATCGTAACCTCGATAGCAGGTACTACGCGTGATCTGTTGTCAGAGCGCCTTCAAATCGAGGGTATGCCTGTACATATTACCGACACCGCTGGGCTTAGACGCAGCGACGACGTCGTCGAACAGGAAGGCATAAGGCGAGCCGGCGAGGCAGTAAGACAAAGCGACAAAATTCTCTTGGTCATAGACAGCACTGCGGTAGAAATAACCTTACAGCAATCTGTTAAAACAGACGAAGTGGACAATGGCCACGAGCTCTCACTGTCACTCATTCCGCAATTGTTATTAGATGAACCCGGTCTCTTCGCAAAGACCCTCGTTGTGTTTAACAAAGCCGATTTAACACCGGGGGCGAGCATAGGCGCTGGCACTGTCTACGTGCCTACTCTGTTAAAAGAACAAGAGGGAGTCCCGGCAACGCTCGATACGATTACATTAAGTGCAAAGCTAAACGAAGGAATTGATGGGCTTCGCGAGGCACTAAAGGAGGCCATTGGGTTTAATTCGATGGTCGAGGGCGCATTTGTCGCACGCGAGAGACATCTGCTCTCGCTCAAAGCAGCGCGTAAGCTTATTGCCTCCGCAGAACAATGCTTTGTAGACGCAATGCCGTTCGAACTCGCTGCAGAAGACTTAAGGCTTGCTCAACATGAACTGGGTAAAATAACCGGCCAGATAAGTAGCGATGATTTGCTCGGAGAGATCTTCTCAAATTTCTGTGTGGGCAAATAAGTCGCTCGCGCACAGGCTATAAACAGCCTATCCACACTTTTCGAGAAATACAGTCGCTGTGCATAACTTGCCTCTAGCGTGGTATCAAATGCCAATAACTCGACTTTATCAGCAATAAACCTGTGTATAAAAAAGGATAACTTATCAGCTCTTTATCCCTCGCCTTTTTTATCCACATTAATCCATAGCTTCGAGACCCCTTAACCACAGCCTAATCACCCACTTTGCTTTTTCTTAACTTACTGATTTTTAATACATAAATTGACTTAACCACAGATAAACACCTAGCTATATTTATCTATATTAACTCTCTAACGTTCACCTAACGAACGGCAAGCTAGCAAGGGATAGGCTTGTTTAAAAAAGAAAAGGGTTGGTTGTTTTTTAACCTAAACCGCAATAAAGCAATTCACTAATACGCTGAATTCTATATACTTCTCCTCCCGTCGACGCCAAGCGCTCGATTTACCGTCTTACACTGACAGCGACCAAAGGGATCTAGAGGCAACCATGACGACTGCGCCCCTGACAACGATGGAATACCCTTCTACCTTCGATGTAATTGTTATCGGTGGTGGGCATGCCGGAACGGAAGCCGCTTTAGCGTCGGCTCGTCAGGGTGTGCCAACCATGCTAATCACTCACAGCATCGACACACTTGGGCAAATGTCCTGTAATCCGGCTATTGGCGGTATCGGCAAAAGTCACCTGGTCAAAGAAATCGACGCGCTCGGCGGTGCAATGGCCATTGCGACCGACAAGGCCGGCATTCAGTTTCGTGTGTTGAATGCGAGCAAAGGCCCCGCAGTGAGAGCAACGCGCGCGCAGGCGGATAGGACGCTCTACAAGGCAGCCATTCGCGAAATATTAGAGTCACAGCCCAACCTTAGCCTGTTCCAACAAGGTGTAGACGATCTGCTTATCGAAGACGGTGCGGTACGCGGCGTCATTACACAGATGGGTGTGTTGATTCGCGCCAATCAGGTGGTATTAACGGCTGGAACATTCTTAGGTGGCAAAATACACATAGGCCTCGAAAGTAGTTCAGGCGGGCGCGCTGGCGATCAGCCGTCGATAGCGCTAGCCGACCGTCTACGCAGTCTCCCTTTCAGGGTCAACAGACTAAAAACAGGTACGCCACCTCGAATCGATTCACGTTCGGTCGATTTTTCCGTTATGCAGCAGCAGGCAGGCGATAAGCCATTACCCGTTATGTCGTATCTTGGCACTGCCGACGATCACCCCGAGCAAGTGAACTGCCATATCACCTCTACCAACGAAGAATGCCACGACATTATTCGAGGTGGTCTCGATCGATCGCCAATGTATACAGGCGTTATAGAAGGAACAGGACCGCGTTATTGCCCTTCTATCGAAGACAAGGTCATGCGCTTTGCCGATAAAAACTCACATCAGATTTTCGTTGAACCCGAAGGGTTAACGACGAATGAGCTTTACCCCAATGGCATCTCAACGAGTTTACCCTTCGACGTCCAAGTTGAGATGGTGCGAAAAATCAAGGGCTTCGAAAACGCCCTTATTACGCGTCCAGGGTATGCGATTGAGTATGATTTCTTTGACCCTAGAGACCTCAACTACTCGCTCGAAACCAAATTTGTTAAAGGCCTCTATTTTGCTGGTCAAATAAATGGAACGACAGGTTACGAAGAGGCTGCAGCGCAAGGCTTGCTTGCCGGCCTGAATGCTGGCCTCGCTGCGCGCGGCAAAGATTCTTGGTGCCCGCGACGAGATCAGGCTTATCTAGGTGTGTTAGTCGACGATCTTATTTCACTCGGAACAAACGAGCCGTACCGTATGTTCACGAGTCGCGCCGAATACAGACT
>Ga0228627_1001746_pt1 | contig 10981 bp, 10 predicted proteins | sample 33DmetaG_FD_190483 | JGI IMG/M metagenome (GOLD analysis project Ga0228627, IMG submission 190483) | Seawater microbial communities from Monterey Bay, California, United States - 33D | ecosystem: Environmental > Aquatic > Marine > Coastal | place: USA: California | collected 2016-09-28 | reverse complement strand
GCACGAACAAAACCCGAGTAGGCAAAGAAAGCCATGAAAGGAGAATGGCCGCAGACGGGGATCGAGCGATAGAACGAGTTGGTTTCATGCGTCTATGATAAAGGATGCGACAGAGAATTAGAATCATCGTCCTTCCCATCGGAATGCCGCCACGACACGAACACAGCTCGCCCTCGAGAGCGTTTAATTTCTTTCCTCTCCGCTCGGGCACTGCTAGCATGATTTTGGCTTTTTATTGATCGCGTTCGTCTTGCTAGGTTTTTTGCCAGGCCTATTGCTAAGCCTATTGATAAGCTCGTCGCGCGTAGACAAATACACTGATTCAACAATCGAGGCGCACGCCAGCGAGGCAGTGACCAAGTATGCTAAACCACCACCAGAACCGAAAAGCTCGCTGGAAAACTCGCTGGGTAACCCTCTTGGTAAAAGGCATCGCAGTCACGTTAACTGGTTTCTGCAGTCTTGCCTTCGCCGCCGCAAGCGACCCTCTCGCCACCTCGGCAGACAGAGTAGGCATTGGTGCCCAAGCGACTTCAGCCACAACCGATACCGGCGAGTACATAGCGTGGCGCGAATGGATAATCGACTCACCTGAAATAGCAGGCTTCGCCTTGAATGGAAGTGACGGATTAGTCGTCGGCGATTTGGATAATGATGGCCGAGAAGACATTGTGTCCGTCCATGAGTCCGACAGCGAATACGATTCCAGCGAATTTGATCCAGATTATATTCCAGACTCAGAGGGCCATGTGCGCATCGCTTTTGCAGGCGCTACCCCTTCGGATTGGGTCAATGTCACGCTCGCCGAGGGGGCAGATTCTCCCGCGCCCGAGGACGCCGATATAGCTGATGTTAATGGTGACGGCTTTCTTGATGTGATTGTCGCTGCCGAACTTTCCCACCTTATTTACCTGCAAAACCCTGGGCCCGATGACGCGAGACAGGGCGAAGCGTGGGAACGCCTCATCTTGCCTATGACGAAAGGCAATGGCTCCTACATTCGCGTGTTTTTCGCAGACCTCGATGGCGATAACACCCCCGAAGTAATCGCCGCAAACAAAGGCGCTCAGCGACCCGGGCCTGGCGACCTTGCCCGCTCGACACCCGTTTCCATTTTCTCAGTCACTGGCGATCCGCTAGTGGCCGACGCGTGGCACGAAACTGTTTTAGGACGCTACAGCGTGCCACAGAACGCGCAGCCGGTGGATCTTGATGCGGATGGGGACCTTGATATCGTCGTAGGAAGCCGCGGGGAAAACAGACTCGCTTGGTTCGAAAATCGCAGCAGCCTCGAACAGCTGAGTTTCATTGAACACGCCATCGGGATAGTCGGCGGTACAGCCTCGGGGTTTAACCTCGAGTACGCCGATCTCAACAACGATGGCCGAACGGACATCATCGGCGCGATTGGTACAGAGTCACTAGCCTCCTCCCTTGGATGGCTAGAACAACCAAAGGATAAAGATAGCGCTTGGATTCATCACCCAATTGGCAGCTTGGCACCCGACGCTATAACCGGCATTGTCCTGACCGATATCGACGGCGACGGCGATAGCGATGCCTTCGTAGGCAGTTACAGTAGCGGACCCCGAGAAGGCGACGGCGAGGTGACGGCGAACGACGCACTCGGCCGCCTCGCGTGGTTTGAAAATCCCGGTGCAACCAAAGTCATCTCCTCGGTTTGGCCGCGCCACGATGTCTCGAGACGCAAGCGCGGCATGTTCGATAAATTCATCGCAAGAGACATCGATGACGATGGCGACATTGACCTTCTTGGCACTCGCGGCAACAGCGCACCATTCGATGGCGTTTTCTGGCTAGAGCAACAACGCACGGAAGAACCAAGCGCGCGCTTTACCCCTGCTCGACAAAACGAAAGTCCAGAAATGCCTCTGCCCTAAGCAAAACTCAAGTCATCACGCCGATCTTATTCCTTGGCGCTCAACTAAAGTCTTGTTATCTTTATAGCTTAGACTCCGCGCACAGCCCACGCGCTGGCGGCCACAATTAAAACATCAACCTCCCCTCTGGAGAGCCGTATGCCTTTATCCCCGATCTCGCACCAAAAATTATCTGGCTGCACAAAACCCGTCTTGCGTGATTGGCTAGCCGCCGCCGCAGTGGGAGCCTTTTTTTCGCTGCCACTCAATGCCGCGGAAATCGATCCGAGCGGCCCTTCCCCCTACAATTTCAATACCCAAACTTGGATGCAGCCGTTCGCTGCCGACGGGCTTTCTTGGGGCGGGACTTCTGGCGTGTATGTCGAATCCACCGAGCGCATCTTCGTTCTCCAACGCGGAGAGACTCAATTACCGAACCCAGTGCCAGGTGAGTACACGAACTTTGCAGGCTCCTTGGGATGGAACGTACTTCGTGGTCGCGGACGTGTTTGGCAAAACTGCCTGTATGTCATTAACGCTGAAGGTGAGCTTCTAGAAGTCTGGGATCAATGGGATCACCTGTTCACTGGAACCGACGGTCCGGGACCACATCGCATTCGCATGAGCCCTTATGACGAGGAAAAGCGGCTGTGGCTCATCGATGAAACCGGCCATATCATCTATGTCTTCTCGAATGACGGCGAAAATTTGTTAATGACTTTAGGTGAGAAAAACGTCGCTGGCGAAGACGAAACCCATTACGCACAACCACAAGACGTCGCGTTCTTGCCAGACGGTAAATTTTTGATCGCCGACGGCTTAAGAAATACACGAATAGTCGTGCGCAATGCCGATGGCAGCTACCGTTCCGAGTTTGGCGAGCGCGGTAAAGAGGCGCACCAATTCAGCAGCGTTCACTCGCTCGCACTGGGGCCAAACGAACGCCTTTATGCGCTCGACCGCGACAACCGCGACATAAAGGTCTTTCAACAGATCGCCGCACATGATTCAGATCGCTACCCAGACTACGAATACGTCACCACCTGGGGCGGACTGGGCATGCCACTAGACATTACAGTGAGCGAGGACAGTGCCTGGGTAACAGACCTGAATCCGCCAAAAATCGTGCAGTTCAATTTAGACGGGACACGCCATTACTCATGGAATCTTCCTACCGAGGGGCCAGATTTCTGGATCGAAATGCATTCATTGTCTGTCGATGTAAACGGCAACCTCTACGGGACTGACAATCAGGCAGGCAGACCACAGATGCTGTCGCCCAAGGCAGATGCAGACCCCGCGCTAATTGTGAAGCGCCCTTATATACCGCGCTGAACGCCCCAGGGGCAGCGAGAACTGGTTCGCGATGAGTGCGGCCGCTACATATTTATAGGCAGCGTCATCGCTAGTTGTTAAGGATTTACAGCAGAATATACCGACTTATCTATCAGATAGGAGGCGAGGCGACACTATGTACGGAATGATCCACAAAGCAATACGAGATATGGTTAAAACTGTGCACGGCGAGCAAGCATGGCAATCTGTGTTGAATGAATCCGGAGCCGCTGACGGGGATTTTCTGTCGCTGCGTAGCTACAACGACGAGATCGCTTACAATCTTGTTGGGGCGTGCTCGAAAATTTTAGGCGCCCCAGCTGAAGCTTGCCTCGAAGATTTTGGGCGATTCTGGATTCTGGTCACAGCCTCAGAACACTATGGGGACATGATGCGCAGCTATGGGCAGGACACGTTCAGCCTACTGGGTAAAATGGACGAAATGCATGAACGCATAAGTTCGACCTTCTCTGGTTATAAACCGCCCTATTTCACTGTAGAGGTAATCGATGAACACCATTATTTATTACACTATCGAAGTATACGCGCAGGGCTAAGTCCTTTTGTTATAGGCTTAGTTCTAGGGTTGGGTGAGTTTTACAGTGAGCCGGTTAGCATCGCTCTCGATAAAACCGAGAATGCAGACGGGGGAGAATATTCGGTTTTTTCGGTAACCCGTGGTATGGCTGCCGGCGCGTAAAAAGACAATGAGCTCAAGCCTCGACCTTTGCCTACGACTTTTTCCCTATGTGATCTGCATGGACGCCGACGGCCGCATTAATTTTGTTAGTGACCAGCTGTCCAATCGGTTGGCTAGAGACCTTATCAACAGCACGCTCGCCCAGAGCTTCACCATACTGAATCCCGCCCCTCATGCGCTAGATTGCACACAGATTGGCGATCAACATATTGGTAAGCTTTTCTTGATGCATACCGCAGACAAAAGTATGGCGCTTCGGGGCCAGATCGTTGACGGCACACTCCACGAAAAAAACGCCTACTTCTTTGTTGGAGCGCCGTGGAGCTCCTGGCTCTACGAGAACGGTAAAAGAATCGCGCTCGGCGCCGATGAATTCCCGATTCAAGACAGCCAACTCGAGCATCAAATGTATCTGACAACGCAAAATATGATGCGCGCAGATTTAGAAGAGCTTGGAGATAAATTAGGTCGAGCACGTGTCAAGGCTGAGGCAGCAAACGAAGCCAAAACAGAATTCGTCAAACACATTAGCCACGAAATTCGCACGCCTCTTAATGGCGTGATCACCTCACTCGCTCTCATGGCCGAGCCCTCGAGCGATGTCCCACTCGAGCGCCTGCTGACGATAGCCAACGCCTCTGCACACGCACTCATGGACCTAGTAGACGACGCTCTAGACTTTGCGCGTATAGAGGAAGGACTAACCGCCGCCGCTCCGGTCGCCTTTAGCCTTCATGAATTCGCTCGTGATCTGGAGACTTCGTTTACGGCGCGCGCAATCGAGCGCGGCATGAAAATGCGCTTTTGCCTGGCCGACGACCTGCCTGATTTTATTCTGTGTGACAGAAAGGCGTTTCATAAAATCTGTTTAAACTTAATCAGCAACGCCATAAAATATTCCAAGAGCAAGCTGTTAGAGATCAATTTCTCCACACGACTTGCGCAACCCAACACCACAGATTCTCACTCGCTACTCTTCGAATGCGCCGATTACGGTATCGGAATCGCAGAGAGCGATCAGGCGTCGGTATTCGAACCCTTTTGGACATCGGCCGAGGTCAAGCGAGGCAATGAGCAAAGCACAGGCCTCGGGCTTTCCATAACCCGCGAACTCGCACAGGTTTTGGGCGGTGAACTTACTCTCGAATCAGAAGTGGGCAGCGGGGCAACGTTCACCTGCAAAATCCCTATTACCTTGTCTTCACAAGCGCCTTCAACCGGCGGGAAGCAAGACTTAAAAAATCACTCTCACGCTCAATTTAATGGCCGAGTTTTACTGGTCGATGACAATGCGATTAATCTAGAGCTCGGGACTATTTTACTTAAGCGCGCGGGTCTTGAGGTTACTGTTGCCAGTGATGGGCGGGAAGCCGTCAACTTAGTGCATGAGAATGAGTTTAATTTGGTTTTCATGGATATAAGCATGCCTATTATGGGAGGTATAGAGTCGACGGAAACCATCCTTGCCCTCCCCAACAAATCCGACACAGTGATTGTCGCGTTAACGGCAAACGTCTCGAGCGACGACATCGCCCGTTATAGACAGGCTGGAATGGTCGATACGCTCGTCAAACCTATCAACCAGAGCGAGCTATTGAAGCTCTGTGACGCTTATCTCGATCCGGCTGATACGGCACTTGCAGCTTCCGAGCCGGCACTGAGCGCCGGCCGCGTCGCTGATGAGATGATTAGCGAGGCCGAGGATACTCATGCGCTATTGGACCCTGCGCGCCTGCAACAACTGAAAGACGATATCGGCGAAGACAATGTCGATCGCATTGCCCTCTTGTTTCTCGATGAGACACGCTCTCGTGTGACAGAACTGTGCGAATTTCTCCGTTCAGGACAAATTCAAGACATTGCGAGCTCTGCGCATCGATTAGCGAGCAGCTGCCTTGCCTTTGGGCTACTGCGCCTCGGCACAACGCTGCGCGAGGCCGAAGCCTCCGCCAAAGAAGGGAATCTGCCAACCCTAAAAGCTGAGGCATTAAATCAACTACTCGACCTTTCACTTGCTGAGCTTACGCACACCCTCCGCTAGCCCAATCCCACGAAACAATCTGATACCAATAAAACCTGTGGGTACGCTTAGCCCTCGCTTAGGCTGTATCACATTGTAACCATGCGTAATCGAGCAACTATCGTGAAGAGCAAACCAAAAGTAGTAGTGATTGAAGACGATATTGTCTTTGCCAATTTGTTAGAGCTGAGTCTTCGCAATAACGGCTACGATGCCTATATTATCGCCACCGCCAAAGAAGCAATTGACTTCATCCCTGCATCTAAAGGCGTTGACCTGTTCATCGTCGACTATGACCTAGGCGATGTAAAGGGCAACGGGTTAGACCTCTGCCGCAAGATCAAGGCCTATGCTCATAAGCCGGTTGTAATGCTTACCGGAGAAACCTCTACCGATACGACTGTCGCCTGTCTATATGCGGGCGCCGACCAGTATGTCTTAAAACCCTATGACCTCAAGGAGCTCCTCGCCCGCATTCATAGCGCCCTGCACAATCAACCTAAACCGTCGAAAGATACAAGCAGTCATAAGCTCTCGGTCAACGACGTCGAGTTAGATGGCATGGCAAGAACCCTCTCTTGCGGGCCCACGAGTGTGAAACTCACAGAGCGGGAGCTCGCTGTCGCTGAAGTGCTCTTTGCTAATCACAATACCGAAATTAAGCGTGACTATATCTACTCGGCCGTTTACGGACATCAAATGAAAGCCTTTAGCCGCGCCGCAGACATTTTGATCGCGCGCTTTCGCAAAAAATTAAGAGAGATTAGTGACGACCTGCTGATCCTACCAACGCGCAGTGCTGGCTACATTCTCGTATCCAAAAGCAACGCACAAGTAGAAAAATAGTTTCCCGAGAACACCCCTTTATGACTGAGAACAACGCAGCAGCGTTCGATAAAAATGCATTCAGCACATTGCTCGGCAGCGACGACGCCGCCTTGCTTTCTCCCCTATTCGATCGCGCGTTAGAATCGCTTACACAGTTTGTGAACGCAGACAATTTCGACTACTCGCAGCTTGAATTTGACGCTCATAAACTCAAGACAACTTGCACACAACTGGGGGTGAAAAGGCTCGCGAATGTCTTCTTGTCATTAGAACATGCTGCGGCCCTAGGCGACGCAGCGCGCTGCGATGCACTTATAAGAATGCTCAAATCCGAGTTCGCACAAATCCAAGATTCACTGCGACGCCACTCCGAGCTTCTGATGCGAGAAGCGAAACCTAGCTCATAGGCCGCTCGCATGCTATCGTTCCCTTATCAGAAATTAGCGTCACAGTTGGGATTATGCAAAAGAAAATTCTTGTTTTAGATGACGATTTAATCATCACAGAAATACTGGGACAACTAGTTAAAAACCTTGGTCACTACCCTGTGATCGCCCACAATGCGCCGATTCTTGCGTCTGCCAAAATAAAAGAATTTGACGCCATTCTGCTCGATCTTTGGCTATCGGACTCCTCGGCTGAGGAGTCGCTGGAAGCGATAGCCAGCCAGGCTTTTCGCGGGCAAATCGTTTTAATTTCAGGCTTAGAAAATCAAGCGTTGGAAGAGGCTTGCGAACAGGGTCGCAGCTTGGGCTTGCGCGTTACCGGTTTTCTTCGAAAACCAATCAACGCCGACTCACTCAAAGCGCTTCTCGCCGACCTTGAGTACTAGCCAATCACCACGCTAGACATAAACGCACTATTTCTTAACTAGCATATAGCCCGAGTTGCGGGTTGGTATGATCACGTAATCGTCGGTAACAAGTTTTAGCTTCTTTCGCAGACGTGCGACCAGAATATCAACGGCGCGACTGAAGGGCTCCATCGCGCGGCCGAAGATTGCGAAATAGATATGCTCTCTCTCCATTTCGATACCCATACTACCCAATAGGCTTTCAGCAAGGCTCACCTCACGCTGAGTGAGCTTGGTTTCCTTGTCCCCGCAGCTAAGCACTCGGCTTCGCCCCTGAAGCGTAAGCGTTAGTTTTTCGGCGTCCCCACTCGATTCGAGATAAGAGACGGCAGCTCGTGCCCACCCCTTTAGAACCACATGGATTCTTGCCACCAGTTCATCGAGTTCGTAAGGTTTGGTCACATACTGCTCGGCACCGGCATATAGACAGGCAACAGTGGTTTCGACGTCGTCTTCCCCTGTCAGCATGATGACCGGATAAGCGCCCTTAGATTTGATCCGTCGACACAGATCTAATCCATTAATATTCGGCTTATCTAGATGAAAATCGATGATGAAAAGGTCTACCGGGTTGGCGCTGATAGAGCCGAGATTCTTTAGGAAGGCGTCGATTGTGTCGAAGCGCTGAGTAGTAAAAGCATTTTTATGGAGCCCCGCGCACAGAATCTCGCCAAACACTGTATCGTCGTCTACTACTACAATGTGTTTCTTCACTTAAGAGGCCTTTGATCTAACGCGACTGGTGATACAGGATGATACCTACACTTCGCAAATTTTCAATTGAATTTGACCTTTAAAATATTCGGCTTACCTCCTTACAAGCAACCAGCGAGAGTTTGCACTCTGCGATCGATCCGCTGTCGGTCGGCACTCATTTCATTCTCAATTCGCTGCTAGCAAAAACAAAAAGCCCCCTGCTTTTTACACAGGAGGCTTTTGATTACGATGCCGTCATTGGCTGAAGGGACAACTGCTTCGCAGGCGCTTACAGGCCCGGAGCAACACCGACATAGCCAGCATTCCACCACAGGTGGACCAATATGCTCAGCACATAGCCCATAGCGATGACAGGCGTCCACTTGAGATGCCCGAAGAACGTGTACTTGCCCCTCGCCTGCCCCATTAGTGCAACACCTGCCGCCGATCCTATCGAGAGCAAGCTGCCACCCACACCAGCGGTCAGTGTCACCAGCAACCACTGCATTTCATCCATCACAGGGTTCATTTGTAGGATAGCGACCATCACTGGAATATTATCGACTATGGCGCTTAGAACACCCACCAGGCTATTCGCAAGCGTTGGCCCTAAGCCTTCGTACATCCATTCACTGGCGAAAGAGAGATACCCTATAAAGCCAAGTCCCCCTACGCACATAATTACGCCAAAGAAGAACAACAGCGTATCCCACTCCGCGCGAGCTACCTGTTTGAAGCTATCGAATGCTCCAATATCACCTACCTGTCCATATTCAGCCTCATCGTTCGGATGCGGCTTGTGTGTCATCTTGAGGTAATAGCCAAAGATTTTGAGCAGCGCGAGGCCGGTCATCATACCTAAGAACGGCGGAAGGTGAAGGAAATTGTGGAAACTGACTGCAATAGCAATCGTGCAACCGAACAAGCCAACGATTACCCATGCACCTCGTTTAATACGAACCGACTCCTCCGTCACAGCAGGAACCTCCGTAGAAACCGCGAACTGCATGATAAACGCTGGTACAAGATAGTTCACAACCGACGGTACGAAGAGCGAGAAGAAGGTAGCGAAGGGAATCAACCCACTCTGCCAAACCATCAGCGTGGTGATATCACCAAACGGTGAAAACGCCCCACCGGCATTAGCGGCAACAACGATATTGACGCAACTCACCGCGACAAACTTCGCATTGTCTTTACCCACCGCCATCACTACCGCGCACATAACCAGAGCGGTGGTCAGATTATCTATCAGGGGTGAAAGGAAAAAGCTGAGTAAGCCGGTAATCCAGAATAGTTGACGGTAGCCTAGCCCTTTACTGACAAGGAATGTCCGCAGGCCTTCAAAAACGCGTCTCTCACTCATCGAGTTGACGTAAGTCATCGCCGCGAGAAGGAATAGGAATAGTTCCGCAAATTCGATTAGAAACTCACGAACTGATTCTTCGACGATATGATCATAGCCTTGTTGTGCGTAAACGAACGCGATCATCGCCCAAATTATCCCTGCCGCTAAGATTACCGGCTTGGATTTTGGCAGGTGGGTATACTCCTCACCTATGACCAGCGCATACGCGGCAATAAACGTGAGGATTGATGCAAGACCAACCCAGCTAGAGGTTAAATCTAAACGATCGTGACCCGCTTCTGCGCCAAAGGCGAGGGGTGCGACAATCAAGGTTAGGGGGACTAAAAACAGGGCGAAAACGCGCTTTAACATGAACCATCCTTTGTTCGCCTAATGAGCGAAGCTTCTTTTTGTAGAGGGGTAAAAGTAGGTTGATTAGACCTATTTGGCAAGTAATAAGTCGTTACATTGGTAAAACTAATGCAGTTAGACAACGTCCCAGAATAGAGTTACTGTGCCGTCATAATAAAAAAGCAAAAAGGAGCAGTTTTTGGAATTAAAAGCTCAGGCTCTATTCCCTAGCGTTGTTTGGGGCACAGTATTCGACGATTACGTCGCACTCAACAAAGAATTGCTCGCGCTCGCCTACGCGCTTCGCGCAAAAGACGCCCGCGGGGTAAGCCGGACGAATGTCGCCGGATGGCAGAGCAATAACATTCTTCAAGAACTGCCTGAATTTGCGCAAATAAACCAACGAATCCTGCAGGCCTGTGAGCGCATAGCCGAATCTCAACACTTTATGCCTGGGCTCACATTCGATCACCAAGCCTGGGTCAATATTAGCCCGCCAGGCGCCTCTAATCAGGTGCATTTCCACGCCAACTGCTACTTTAGCGGTGTTTACTACATCAGCCTAGATGCCCCTAAATGCGGTAGCCTATTTTTCCGCGACCCACGCACCGCGTCGAGAATGATGCCGTATCCCACGACCAAGCAAACCTCATTCACAGCAACCGAAATTAAAATGCCCCCAGAACCCGGCCGACTCTATATCTTTCCCGGCTGGCTGGAACACGGCGTAGAGATAAACCAAAGCGCATCCGACCGAGTAAGCATCAGCTTTAACGTAACCGCGCGCGTCAAAAATTAACCGACTCGAATCGATCGCACACACCCCCAAAACAGAATAAAGGGGTCAGACCCCTTTATCGCAGCCTTTCCAAACACCCATAAAAAAACCCCGCACTCAAACGAGTACGGGGTTCTTCTAAATATAATGCCTGACAATGACCTACTCTCACATGGGGAAACCCCACACTAC
>Ga0228627_1001744_pt1 | contig 10986 bp, 8 predicted proteins | sample 33DmetaG_FD_190483 | JGI IMG/M metagenome (GOLD analysis project Ga0228627, IMG submission 190483) | Seawater microbial communities from Monterey Bay, California, United States - 33D | ecosystem: Environmental > Aquatic > Marine > Coastal | place: USA: California | collected 2016-09-28 | reverse complement strand
CATGTACTAAGAACCACTCTTTATTACCTTATGAATCAAAAGTAACGGATGAAATCGAATTAGTAGAAGTTGCTGCGGAAATTGATAATAATCAACAAGCTTCTAGAATCAATACTACTGAAACTCCTCAAGATATTGAGCTAACATTGTATTTTGGGTTTGACTCTTATGTGCTATCAGAAAATAGTAAGGTTGCAACAGATGATTACATTACACAATTGGAATTCAAAGATGGAGATATTTTGACAATTAGTGGGCATACAGATTCTTATGGGTCTTCAGATTATAACACTATACTTGCAGAACGAAGAACAAACGCTGTTAAAGAGTATTTTATCCTAAAGGGAATTACAGTTAATTATGATGTTCTGTCAAAAGGGGAAGAAGAGCCAATTGCATCTAATGCTACCTTTCAAGGCAGGAAACTGAATAGACGGGTTTGTGTTAGTTTTTCTAAAAACTAACACAAAAAGATCCTTGTATAAAATTGAATTATTTAACTGTTTGCAAGTTTAAATTAAACTTTTCACAATAAGTAACACCGCGGCTAAATTCTCAACAAACCCTTTCAGCTGTCTTAAAAGAACTAGCAAAGTCAACAGATTACAAACAGCACTAAGAAAGTGTGGGGTTAACAGAAATGGTTTCCTATTTTAAGGGGTGTTGTATAGCATAGTTATAACCCCCCGTATTAGAGTGTGTGTGATGATGTTTAACACTTGTTTAAGTTAGTAACTAAATCTACTTACGGGGGTTGAGGTTGCTGAATTACAGAAGGAGAATGTGGCCGATGATTAGCACTATTTAAAACAAAAAAGTCCTACCGAGGCAGGACTTTTAATTATATTATTTAATGAAGCTTAGTTTGGATTACAGTTAGTGAAGTTAGGCTTTGGTAGTGTCCAAGCTGTTGTAAATAGGCTAAAGTTTGTACATTGAGTAACATTAGAAACATTCCACGAGCTGATGTTTTGATTAAATGACGAGGCTCTAATAAACATACTTTGCATATAAGTCACATTAGAAACATCCCACGAGCCAATGTCTTGATTGAAGTTTGCTGCTTCACCAAACATAGCATACATACTAGTCACATTGGAAACACTCCACGAGCCAATGTCTTGATTAAAGGAAAAGGCACTCCTAAACATACCTTCCATATTAGTCACATTAGATACATCCCAAGAACTTATGTCGCTGTTAAATGATGCGGCACTATTAAATATGAATCTCATATTAGTAATTTTTGAGACACAAACATTAGTAACATCCAAGCTAGAATCTATTCTGTTCTGTAAAGTAGGTAAATCAACAACTGTATAAAGGATACCACTCACAGTTCCTGTATCTCCTATTGTGGCAGCTGCACTTGCCTTTATCGTCACTCCATTGGTATCAAGATAGATTAATGCATTATTTATTGGAGTTGTTGGAGTTGTCGGTGTTGTTGGTTCAGTAGTATCGTCATCCTTTTCACAAGAAAATAGAGATATTGATATAAGTGCTATTAGATAGTATTTGAATAGTTTCATAGTTGAGAATATTTAATGACAAAGAAAATAAATATTTCACAAACCTCAGACAGAACCTCAACAAAACCCCAAACCTTACAGCCTTGCGAAAAGAACCGACCAAGGGTGGGGTTAACAGAGATGGTTTCCTATTTCAAGGGGTGTTGTATAGCATAGTTATAACCCCATATTAGAGAGTGTATGACGATGTGTAATACTTGTCTATGTTAGAACTAAACCTACTTAAGGGGTCTTGGTATCTGAATTACAAGAGGAGGATATGCCGATGAGTTAAACAGTGCCTTTCTTTGAGCCATAATAAAATAATCCTACAGATATTACTCCCATAATTATTACAGGAAGTGGAGCACTTGGTTGACCTGTAAAAACATTAATTAGTTCAGGTAGAGCAAAGAATCCAGCTACTGCATATAATAAGAATGATATTCTTTTTAAAACTTTAATATCAATAAATGACAATGCACCATAGATAAGGGATATAATTCCAAGAATTGTTAAGCCAAGTACTAAAGCAAACTGGTCAAACATTATTAATGCATCTGATGATGGGTCTGAACCAAAGAAGTCACCCATAAGCTTCATTTTAAAGTCAACAGAGAATAAGGAAATATATAGTGGCAGCGCTTGAAGGAATATTAATACAATATTGATTTTAAAGATTGTTTTGATTTTCATTTTAATTGTTTAATCTCAAATATATTAAAAAACCTGATAAGCGCAGGTTTAAACGTATCGTTAACCTACTTAAGGGGGCTTGAGGTTGCTGAATTACAAGAGGAGGATATGCCGATAATTAGTTAAGAACGGAGTAATCTTAGTTTGATAACCACATAGGAAGTCTGTACACGTCAAGTATATGGTTAGTTTACTTTTTGTCTTGACCTACCAAATACCAATCAACCCAAGCATCTATTTGATTAATTGAGGTTGGTCTCAATAAAATCTCTCGCTTGTTATCTAATAAGTAAAAGGTTGGTGTGCCAAACACATAATAATCTTGAGCCACTTTGCTATCCCATTTCTTGTAATCACAGTATGCGAAAAAGGGATACGAACTCACTGATTTCTCAAAATCCTCCTGTTCTGTATCAAGGGAGATATAGACAACCTCTACTCCTAAATTTCGCCACTTTACATAGTTGTCTTTCAGTTTTGGTATTTCTTCAACACACTTCGGACACCAACTTGCACCGAATACAACCAATGTGTAGGGTGTAGTTAAGTTTGTAAGGCTATTAAAAATTGTTTGCTTTACCCCATTTAAATAGGCTGAGTTGCCAAAGTTGATATTGGGTGCTATGTTCCCTTTTTTCATCGCACGATAACTTTCTAGTTGTTTCGCTAAATCGTTATCTAGCGTGCAGCTTGTTTCGTTGAGTACTTTCAGGGCCAAGTATTCGGCGGCTTTAGACAGGCTATGTCGCTCTAGCAAATCAAACAAATAGGTGGTGACTTCATTGAGTTTCTTATCGTCTTTTACCAAGTTTACCATCATAGCATCAATAGAAAACTGCATTTCTATAAATACGGAGTCCAAAGAACGACCGCTATTTTCCAACAACCAAAAATGACCCTCAATGGCATCTTTGAATAAACCACTTTTATAAAGGCGATTATCTGTATAATCTATTGCCCTAAACGCTGATATAGTTGCGGAAATTTCTTCAGGGCGATATTGTGCAACAGTAGAAACTGAACTCACTAATTTACGAGTAGGTAAAAACCAACTCACATAACTGTCTTCAGACAATTTTGAAAGAAACAACGCATCTTCTGATTTAATCCGTTGTTTTTCTTTTTGGATAGCTTGATTAGGGGCTTCTTGAAAAGCAAACAAGGAATCTGAGGTGTATATTTTCTCCAAGTAAATCCAAGCACTTAATGCCTGCTCTCTCTTAGGATGTTCTTTAGCGAACTGTTCAAAATATTGATTTTCCTGACCTTTGATAATGTTTAGTGTTTCGGTATAGCTCAATGCTTCACCAACTAGCTCAATATCTTCTCCGCTTAAAATAACGAATAACGGGTTTTCATCGGCAGACATTAAGTAACCTACTCCATAATCTGATTTAGAATAGGGGAGCTTGAAACTTCCTGTTTCATCAACTTTGGTTGAGGAAATTAGATAAGTATTTAAACCGCTAAAACCCTCTAGTTTGATTTCTTGATTGGCAAGAAGGGTAAAATTACCTGAGATAGACTGAGCGTTTAAAGAACTACAGAAAGCAAAACAAGAAATAAAAATAGTGAGAAATATTTTCATTCAGGTTAATTTTAAAAATGTCAAATCGCTTCGCTAATCAAATTGTCAATCCCTGATGCAACGCACAGAGCTTCCATAGGCTCGACTGCTTGTGTTCATGCGGACAAGACCTCCTAGAAAAGGGTTATTGAAGTAGAGGGCGTAGGAGTCCGCACCATTCACCGTACTGCACCAATAGAATCCTGTACCATAGACACTGACGAGATTACCATTACCGTAGTTGCGAAAGCCCGCCAGGGTCAATTTAAGGGGTGAAGCAAAAGCTCCTGCGCTGGTGTTCGTGCTCCAACTTAAGCGTTCTGCATTTAATTCTATTTCGGTTGGTAAACGGTACCCACTTGGGCATGGATTGTTTACTCCACTCACACCTTGCCATAAATTTGTGTTTTGAGGGCTACGCCAATCATCGGGTGAACTTGTCGCTAAGATAAAACCACCGTGTGTAGGTAGGTCTGTGCTGCTTAAAGTACCTATGGTAGAAGAGTTACGGCACTGATGTCCATCACTTCTGCGGCCCCATTGGTAGAGGTCTCCAAAGCTATTGGCATCTGTGCTGCTTGCCGCTACTTGTGAAGCGCCTAAGTTTCTATCCATCCAAGTTTCTCCCGTCGTTGGGTTGGTTACATCTACAACGGCGGTAGCACCCGAAGCACAAAAAACCGAGCCTGTTGGGTATGTGCCTAAGGCTATCGACACAGACCTGCTTAAAGTACAGGTTTGCCCACCAATATTTAATGCAAAGACTGCAGTACCGTTAGTATTCGGTGTGCCAGTTATTGTGTAATTTAAGCTACCGCTGGCATTGGTAAATGTTCCTGATGGTAAAGTTGCGGTTAAGCCAGTTACTCCCATAGAACTTATGATTTCTCCGCTATGTGTGCCTCCATTACCTCCTGTGTATGGAATAGAACTACTCACACCACTGGCAGGTATTCCTGCATCTAGTATTCCGCTGTTGGTGGCGCCTACGCAATTAAGGGTAGTGATGTTACCTAAGGGGGTTACTACTGTTCCGCAAGTTTCATTCCAGCTAGTACCTATATAAAAGTTCAAGCAATTGGTAGTTGTATTAAAAATCACCAAGCCAAGGGCGGGAAATGCAATGGCATCACGCTGAGTGGTGGTCATTCGTGGAGGCAAAAACCCTTGGGTTGTACTTGCAATTTCTACTTTTGCAGATGAATTTGGTGTGTTTGTCCCCATACCAATTCCTGAGCCATTGTTATGAATGTTACTATTGTTGACCACCCATTGTGAGCCATCCCAGTAGGGTGTGTTTCCTGCAGCTGCTCCATTGCTTAACAAACCTGTGGCTCCTTGTGGTCCTGTAGCACCTGTTAATCCGATAGGTCCTTGCGGTCCTGTAGCTCCAACTGCACCATCAATACCATTTGTTCCATTAGTACCTGCTGGACCTGTTGCACCTTGTGGTCCTGTAGCACCAGTTAAACCAATAGGTCCTTGAGGGCCTGTAGTACCAACTCCTCCAACAACACTATCCGCTATGTTTGCACGTAAGGCATACGGCACACTCAGCAGTTGACTAGTTCCTGTAATGGTGTATGAGGTTCCCCCTGTAGGGTCTGTTTCTGTCTTTATGAAGTATGGTCCATTACCCCAGTCAATGCTGTTGAATGTTCCCGATACAACTGTCCCTGACCCTATTTCTATACTCACTAGTCCGTTGATATTGGTGCTAGGACTGTGTGTCTCTACATAAGCTGGAGTACCTGTAAAAGAGCCTTGAAGTATGCTAACTTGCATTCCTACTGCTTGATTTGTTACAAGGACATCAGATGCATCTCTAACAACTGCTTGATAACTCATTTTACTTGGTGCCTGAGCAAAAGTGGTGGCAGTTATCATTGCTGCTACTACTAAGGTGTATAGCTTTTTCATTATTTATTGGTTTTTATAATTCTAAATGTTTTTATCAATTGATTATTGTCTAGAACATTTAACAGGTAGGAGCTACCTGAAAAATCTTGTAAAACAATGTTAGTACGATTATCTTTTACTGGCTTACCCACTAGTAACCTCCCTTGAATATCATAGAGTTGGTAGGATAATTTCTCATTCTTGTGGTTACCAATACTGAGGTGGATGACATTATTTGTTGGGTTTGGGTGTGCTGATAGCTCTAGGTTAATCTCAGTTACCTCTAACCCAACTAGGGTTGAAATTTCATAGGGCTGCTGAATGCCTTGCGCTACAGAGCCATTAGCTCCATTGTTTGTGGTGTAAACTACCTGGCCAACAGTGTAACTTGATGAGCCACCACTTCCAACAGCATCACCTCCAGAGGCAGGGACCGTTTGCTGGGCATATGTCATAGAAACTGAGCAGAAAGCACAGATAAGGAAAACAGCTCTGCATAGAACCATATTTAATTTGTTTTTTCGTTATACTGTAAAGAAACTATTTTTTTAGTCACAATGTCTAAACCTTAGCAAGAATCTCAACAAAATCCCAAACCTTTCAACCTAACAAAAAGAACCCACCACGGGTGGAGTTAACAGGAATGGTTTCCTATTTCAACGGGTGTTGTATAGCATAGATATAACCCCATATTATAGAGTATATGACGATGTATAATACTTGACAAAGTTATGTAACTAACACTACTTAAGGGGGCTTGAGGTTGCTGAATTACAGGAGAAGGATATGCCGATGATTTAGCATTATTTAAAACAAAAAAGTCCTACCGAGGCAGGACTTTTAATTATATTTTTTAATTTATGAAGGCAATGTAATTTATTGTGCTCTATAGGTTACTGTATATTCAGTGTTACGTCCCCCAAATGAATCAATCTCAGTTTCTCGATAAGTTAATTCAAGGCCGTCATTTGTTATAATATCAAATGTTCTATCAGTATTCGAACTGCTTCTAGGGGGACGGTTGTTGGGACTTGGACCGAGTATTAACTTAGTATCAGAATTAGAAAGAGCCCATTCTCTAGTTTCGCCTTGAGGATCGAAAGGGTCGCACTTGATTGCTCCAAAATATGCATCAAATGTTTCATCGACATAAAACCGTATTATATCGTCTAGATTACAAGCAGGGTAAGAACTAGTATCAAGACCTGTGTATATTGTAACTCCATTTACTTTATATGTTAGATTACTCATAACAAAATTCTTATTACACAAATTTTTATAAGCGAAAGATGGAAAACAGCCATCAAAAACTGGCTTTCGTTGTGTCCAAGAATTTGCACCTTTATAAAAGTCCGAGCATTGAGTCACATTAGATACATCCCAGTAGTAAAGGTCTTGATTGAATGACGAGGCACCTTCAAACATAAAAAACATACTAGTCACATTAGATACATCCCACGATCTGATGTCTTGATTGAAGGAAGAGGCGTTATAAAACATACCAGTCATATCAGTCACATTAGAAACATCCCAAGAACTTATGTCTCTGTTAAATGAATATTCATTGTTAAACATACGATTCATATCAGTAATTTTTGAAACACAAACATTTTCATTATCCGGAAGGGAATCAAGAATACTAACCAAAGACAATAACATTGCTCTATCAACAACTGTATAAAGGATGCCATTTATACTTGCTGTATCTCCTATTACAGCATTTGCTCCTGCCTTTACTGTCACTCCATTGCCGTCAAGATAGATTACTGGACCTCTTGGAGTTCCTGGTTCAGTAGTAGTAACGTCATCCTTTTCACAAGAGAATAGGGATATTGATATAAGTGCTATTAAAGAGTATTTCAGGAGTTTCATAGTTTTTAAAATTTAAATAATAGAATCAAATTTAATTTTTTTTTGACATTTTTCAAATCCTCAGCAATAATCTCAAAAATCCCAAAATTCTCAGCCTCACAAACAGAACCAACCACGGGTGGGGTCAACAGGAATGGTTTCCTAACTCAAAGGGGTTTGTATAGCATAGTTATAACCCCATATTAGGGAGGGTATAACGATGTATTTTAGTCGTTCTAAAAATAACTAGGAATGATTCAATATAAAGTGATTTTAATAGCTCCTAAGTGCATAAAGTATGGCCCTAACCTAAATCTAATTAGGTTACTTATACTGTGCCTTATTTGCAGTATAAGTTGGGGTATATTATTATAACTACACAGTATCGTCAATATATCAATCCTAACTATTTTTTAATAAAAAAAATAAGATTCCTTCTAGGAGCAAACGATGATAAAAAATCAAATAATACTTCTATAAAGTATAGATTAACGCCTGTTGATAAATGCTTCTATAGAGGGTAAATATTATATCCTTAACAGTTAACGACTTAGATTTTGTTTAGTTTACACCACTTGGAAGTTTCTTGTAAACTATGTGATAATAATTATAGGACAAATAATTATTATAAAATGCATAAAACTAGTTGGTCAGATACTGACCTTGAAAAATTAACTAATCGTGAAAATCACAGAATTATCTTTAACGGTATTGAATACGTTTGGGAGCATCGCCTAAAAAATAAGCGGGAGTTGCACTCCATCTTCCTTTACAAGGATTATAAAATTCTTTATAGTAACCTTCAATTTTGGTTACACAATTGGAAAAAAGAACTTGATAAAAGAAGAGAAAAGGATTGCGACCTTTTAGAGAACCTTAAACAAACAGACAAAGCAGTGAAAATTGCTAATGGGTCTTATACAACTAAGAAAAAGGTTCAACTTATTTGTGAGCTTATGCCTAACGAGTCGGTGCAATACATTGCAGATATCCTCCAGATAACACGACAGGCGGTCTATAAACACTTGAGATAAAACTCAAGTCACCATAGAAGCATCTTGTAATTAGTAAGGTAAAGGCATTGTCAGTAGTAAAGAGTGATGATTTGTTTATAGAGGCAGAAAGATAGACAGTGGTTATATAACTGTCTGAAAAAGAACTGTTTTAAAGTGTAAAAAAGAGTCCTGGTTGTTTAATATACTTGTTACCAATAGTATAGCGCTGTTGGTAGTAAAAAATTTACTGCCAATTTACTGCCGAATTACTGCCATAAAGCATCAATTTCGTACATTTATACTCGCTTAACGCATTTTTTTAATATATAGATTTAGGAGTTTAAAAGCGAAGTTTTGGTTAGAGCATTAAAGAAAACTGTTGTTTGAAAAACAATTGTTTTATGCCGTCAGAACAAGGCTTTATAAGTCTTGTGAGACGTCTGACTGTGACATAAAAAAAGCCGCACATTCCTGTACGGCTTTCGCTCCTCTTCTTGGACTCGAACCAAGGACCCTCTGATTAACAGTCAGATGCTCTAACCAACTGAGCTAAAGAGGAATTTTAGCTTTTTCAAGATTAGGAGGGCAATATTACCCGAAAGTTTTGAATTAAACAATACCTTTGTGCGAAAATTTATGTCTTTTGATACTAGTTGCTTGATTATGCTACGATTCGTGGAAATAGGCTGCAAAGTTGCTAAAGACAACAACAACTCCTAAAATAGTAAGAGCAATGAGTAAAAAGTACAATGTATTTGGAATAGGAAACGCTTTAGTAGATATAGTGACAGAAGTAAACGATCAGTTTTTAACAGACCACAATATTGAAAAAGGTTTTATGACCTTGGTAGACGAAGAAAGTCAGTCTAGAATTTCTGATGCGATCAACATGTCTAAAAGTAATATGCAGTGCGGTGGCTCCGCAGCGAACTCAATAATAGCAGTTGCACAGTTCGGTGGCTCGAGTTATTATTCTTGCAAAGTTGCCAATGACGAGTTGGGAAACTTTTATCGAAAAGACTTAAAAGCTAACGGAGTTGATTCAAACTTAGATGGGCACGATTTAGAAGATGGAATTACAGGAAAATGTTTAGTGATGACAACGGAAGATGCATCTAGAACAATGAACACGTTTTTAGGAATCACGGCTGACTATTCAATAAAAGAAATAACAGAGCAGGCATTAAAGGATAGTGAATACCTTTACATTGAGGGTTATCTAGTGACTTCTGAGAATGGACAAAAAGCCATGAAACACGCGAAAAATATTGCCGAAGAGAATGGTGTTAAAACAGCGCTTACCTTTTCGGACCCATCTATGGTGAAGTATTTCAAAGAACCCATGCAATCTGTTGTAGGAGCAAGTGTTGACTTGTTATTCTGTAATGAAGAAGAGGCAATGTTGTATACGGACACAGATAACCTTATGGATGCCAGAGAAGCATTGAAAAAAGATGCGAAAAGATTTGTAATCACTCAGGGCGCTAACGGAGCGATGATTTACGATGGAGAAACGTTTGTTGATATTGAGCCATACAAAGTTGAAGCAATTGATACCAATGGAGCCGGAGATTTATTTGCAGGAGCATTTTTAGCTGGAATAACCAATGGCAGAAGTTTCGCGGACGCAGGAAAGTTAGCTTCTTTAGCTTCTTCTAAAGTCGTGACGCAATTTGGTCCAAGATTAGAATGGCACCAAGCAAAAGATATTTTGCAAAAAATGTAAGAAAACCACTAAGAAAATTAAATAAGGCGATTCGAAAGAGTCGCCTTATTTGTTTAAGGCGCTCCTAGAAAAGAACAAAGTAATACCTTTGCGAAAATTTAAAACAAACAATTGAAATGAGTTTATTAACCGTCGGGACAGTAGCTTTTGATGCCATACAAACACCATTTGGCAAAACTGGAAAAATTCTTGGTGGAGCAGCGACTTTTATCGGGCTTTCCGCTAGCAAACTAGTTGATAAAGTAAACATTGTGTCCGTTGTTGGGGAGGACTTTCCAATTGAGTACATTAAAATCATGGAGGATCATGGCATTGATACAAAGGGGCTGCAGGTAAAACGAGGGGAAAAGACGTTTTTTTGGTCTGGGAAGTATGACATGGATATGAATAATCGAGAAACATTAGATACTCAATTAAATGTTTTGGAAAACTTTGACCCAGTTATTCCCGATGAATATCAGAATTGCAAGTATTTAATGCTCGGAAGTTTGCTTCCAACTTTACAGAAAAAGGTTATTGAAAGGTTATGGAAAAGGCCAAAGTTAATTGTATTAGATACCATGAACTTTTGGATGGATTTAATGATGCCCGTCTTGAAGGAAACCCTTACCATGGTAGATGTTTTGTGTATTAATGACTCCGAGGCTCGTCAACTGTCACAAGAATACTCATTAGTAAAAGCAGCCAAGATAATTATGGAAATGGGGCCAAAATATTTGATTATAAAAAAGGGAGAACACG
>Ga0228627_1001720_pt1 | contig 11090 bp, 15 predicted proteins | sample 33DmetaG_FD_190483 | JGI IMG/M metagenome (GOLD analysis project Ga0228627, IMG submission 190483) | Seawater microbial communities from Monterey Bay, California, United States - 33D | ecosystem: Environmental > Aquatic > Marine > Coastal | place: USA: California | collected 2016-09-28 | reverse complement strand
ATTCCAGAGGCTGCTACTGATCTACGAATACTATTCGAGTTATATAAAGATATCCAAGGAAGTAAACCTAATGCAAAAACAGACTGTTTTGCATCTAATTTGGGTATGAATTCATTAATTATCTTTAAATTATCTGCATTATAATTTTCCTTTGAAAATATAGCATCATCTTCAAGTATCAATACATTTTTATATTGATTATTCACAGCATTTTTAAAAGCATTCAAATATGCATGAGATATATCCATATATGATACATCAATATCTTCAGTTGAATCTTTACATAGACGCTTTGAACAATTCCTAAATCCTTTATTAATTTGAATCATAACTACTTTTCCAGGTCTATGAAGGTATAAATCCTTTTTTATTTTTTCAAGACGATCGCTATTTTCCATAGTTAGAACATATACTGCATCTACATCTAGCGTACTATCTTCAAAATGTATAGTTTGATAATAATAACAAGGCGACGTAACTGTTTTCATAAAGTTATAATTATTTATATATAATTATAACATATTATTTCGACCCAAAAATGTCACTTCCATAAATTTATAAATCGAATAATAACAATATTGGTATTGTAATCAAATAGCCCAAAACTACATCCACTGTATAATGTTCTCTTGTTAAGATTAAAGATAAAGCTAATACGAATTGTAATAACAACAAAATATAAATAAAAGTCTTTGATAATATATTAAATTTATTACATACAAATACTAACAATAATGAGAATGCAGTGTGCCCACTAAATATTTTATCTAAACAATGACCATCCATAAATGTCTGCATATTTAATTTAAAATCACAATTACTATTTATAGGTGGTAATATTGTAGATGATATAGTAATCGATCTTAAAAGTAAAATAATTGAAAAATATCTATAAATACTAATAAACACATCTATATTTGGGTTAAAAAATAACGGTATGATCAAATAACTCATTAATACAACTAATAATATATTTGGTATATTTCGAAATTTACTCAAATCTGGTATATTTGAAATAATAGTATCATATAACGGCTTACTACCTCTAATTACCTCTTTTTTTGAAAAAAGATATACTACCGTTAAAAAGTGCATTATGTAAGGTATTATATAAACCCATAACGGAATATTTTGTAAAGTAGTATTAAAATTATCGATGGCTTCTATATGGCGCATTTATAATTTAATAGTATATATTATTGTTATTGAATAATTTATTTATATATCTGATCTAAATTTCTTAGTAAGTATATTTTGTCTTTAATTGTTTCTATTTCTATATTTTTTCTATATGCATTCGGATCATGTAAAATATTTTTGAATAATATTATATCTTCATCAATATTTCCTGATAACTTTATTACATTAAATGGAAAATATTCGTCTATGGAGTGACAACCAAGATAAATCGGGGTCGTACCCGATAATAAAGTATTCGTTATTTTTTCGCTAAAGTAATGATTTGTTTGCATATTTTCAATACAAATATGAAACATATAATCCTGGTAAGGTTCTCTTCCATCAAATTCTCCTTTTATATTACCATAGTCAGAAGAATAATATTTAGAACCATTACCATAGATATCTATTGGTAACCTTTCTTCTAAAATTCTTTGTACCAACAAATGTCTATATTGATGCCCAATCATTTGTGTTTTCATACTTACCATGATAGACATTATTTTTGTTTTGTCCGGTATTGTTTTATATGGCGTTATGTGCCACATGTATGCATAATGTTCTGTAAATGGATCTGGTAATATAGTCTTTGTACCAATAAAATATTTACCAATATTATTTACAGCATAATCTATAAAATCTTGAGATAACCCTAAAAATGGTAAAGGTTCGAACGCCAATCCTACAACATTTTTTTTGGGAATATGAGAAGGAATAACAGGCATTGCTGTGTTTAATATTAATACATGTGTATAGTTATCTCCATTTGTTATATAAATCGATTTATCTATTCCATAATCTTCCATATTCTTTGTTTCACATAATCTTTCCCAAATTTCTTTACAATTCTCACTTTTACCAAAACTTGAGAATATTCTCAACCTATACATTTTTATTAATTAGTACGAAATCTTTATATTTTATCTAATTGAAATATAATTTAATTATGGAAGATGATATGGAAAGTGTAGGCGATAACACTGAAATCAATGATATTCGTGGTTCTCCTGAATTCAAGGGGATTACTTTATCTGGTTTCAAAAAAACCGAAGTAAAGAATCAATTAATTGAAAATATCAAAAAATCAAAAATAGAACAAGCATGTTATTGGTCGGCTGAACTTATATGTGCAGGGCATTACATTGATTTATGGGAAATCTATTTACATTATTGTTGTAAATTTATTCATTTAGGAAATCCAAAACTAGTACTTTATTTAGAAAAACGTTATGAAATCTTTAAAAATATCATGAGTCAAGGCAATTTCTTAAATGAATTACAATTACGGAATCATCCAACTATACGCCAATTATTTGCAGAAATCACTTGTACAATCTGTTTATCAGATAAAAAAAATAGCATTGAACCTGTAAAAATTAAAAGAGAAGAAGAATTAGATATTAGTCAAGTGTCTGAAAAATTAATTGCTCCTCACGTACGTTACATTGAACCTATTTTTAAAAAAGATGATCCAAAAGAATATTTTATACCCGCAAATGAATTTGCTTTTAATATTTCAAACGATAAAAAAAATATGTTAAATGCATGTTATTGGATTGAATGGACAATCGAATTTGATAACTTATGTAAAAAGCGGAAAAACAAATGTATTTGTGAAACACGCAACTTTGTTAATGTTGATTCCAAGTTTCGTAACGATATAATATGGATTTTATGGGATGCATTATTTCATTATGGACAATTGAAAAATAATAGTTTTATCAACGAATTAATACAATCACTATTTGTATTATTTTCAATTAAATATACAACTGCCTCTTGCAAAAAAAGAAGATATTTATTATATTTTGCGGTGTCTTTACTTACTGAAAATGTTTCTGCGAATATACAACTAGTAAATGATAAAAAGCCAATACAAATTTTCAAAAATAAAATTAATACAATTTATAAACAAATAAAAAAAAATGAACATAGTCCAAACACAGATTACTTATTTGCCAACTTGGAAAAACAAAATGCTTTTGAAAAATCAATGAAAAAAATGCAATTGCTTAATAATATAGATGGTGAAAGTAGAAAATAAAAAACTATATATTGTTCTTATGTATGCAGGTAAAATAATAAAATGGAAAATATTTAAATTCTCAATATATTGGTTACAAATTTTAATTTTTAGTGCGTATTTATTTCAAAAAATTTATATTTAGGAAAATCTTTCGTTAAATAATACTATGAATTCGTTAAAAGAAAAATTATTAAATATTCATGATTTTGAAACCCTATCGAAAAACTTATTGAAAAAAGAGATTAATGCTTTAGGAAAAACCTTACTAGAAACCTTAAAAGTAAACAGTTTTATACATCACCGTAATATTTTATCTGCATTTATGGTTTATAAATTTCCATATGATGTTTTGAGCACACTTGACAATAGCACAAACCGCGAATTATACGAACATGCATGTAAACTTATTGAAACCGATTTTGAAGACAATAAAGAACTTTCAAAACAAATTATTAAATTTAACTTTTGTTTTAAGAAATGGAAAGGAGATGATGGTAAAGTTTTAAAAGAACAGTTATTTAATGAATATCATCAATTAGGCGTGGACATAATGAACACAGATAACGAAGATAAAAAAACGATTTTCAAACTTACCAGAGATAGAATACTTAACTGCTCACATAAAGTAGGTGGTAAAAAATTTATTGAAGAAATCTTTAGTTATAAACCGGTAATATTAGATAAACATGAATTGATGTTACAATATAACAAAGCCCACTACGATTTGCTGTGTGCAGAATTTAATAAAGGCGAATATAAGAAAACAAGAGAACTTCTAATATTCATTCGTAATACATGTCTTCATCTTCATAAAAAAGAAGACCATAGTGATATTAGTGATACCATCGATATCGATTTTATTATTCATCGCATTGAGCATAAATCCTATACAAATAACGAATATGTTACATTGTTTCGTTATATATTTAGTTTGATTCGATCTATTCAATCTGCAAACTATGATGAATTACTTGATTCCTTTGTCAACGAAATGGATAATGATGATGTCTATGTACCGCGGGTATTAATACAAATGGTAGAATGCATCAAGAATATTGTTAATGATTTAGAAACACTTAAAAATGAATTTACTGAACGAAAATAAAATAATAATATCGATTTAATATTATTTTATTAAAATGATGCTCCAAAAGAACCACCTAATAAGCCATTCGCAGCCATTGGTCCGGGATCCATTTGAACGGGTCCATTTCCACCAGTATGCATCATATTATCATATGATTCCATTGCACTAGTTTGACGAGTTGTGGATACAGGAGCAGGAGGGAATAATCCATTTTGCATACCTGAATTATCTAAATAGTCAGCTTGACTTGGGCTATGTTGTGATACTGGTTTAGAAACTTTCATATTATTTTTCATCCCTTCTTTTCTTTCGATTGTTGAAGGACCATTCCATAATTCCATTGCACGATCAATCAATATATTCACCTTTATTCCTAATTTTGTCTGGATACTTAATACAATTACTAAAAATGCTAAAATAACATTTGTTAGAGTTAAATTCTCATATTTGAAACCACTATAACTTGGGATATACGTAATTATTCTATGAATGATAATAATACCTACAAACATGATTACTAATTGAATAAATATTTCTGCTAAAAGTTCTATCGAAGAACTATCAGGGTCGGCTTCTGGTATAAGACGTTGGATTGTTTTATTTAAAATTATTATAGGCAATACCCCCAACGATGAATATTGAATTACATTCAATATTTCTGCATTGCTTTCTTCAGACATTGAGAACACATGAGATAAAAATGTTTTCTTTGTTATACTACTCGCTTCTTGTAATACTTCCATTCTCTTATATAGAACTTAGAGAAAATATATAAAAAATAAGTCATTAATTATAATATATGGTACATTCGGAAACTCAATATCTTGACTTAATACGTCATATATTAGATAATGGTACTTTTGAAGAAGGTCGTAATGGACGTACAAAATCTGTATTCGGATATTCTATGCGGTTTTCCTTAAAAGATAATACAATTCCGTTGCTAACCACAAAAAAAGTTGCTTGGAAAACTTGCTTTCATGAACTTGTTTGGTTTATTCGAGGTAAAACTGATAATAATTTACTAAATGAAAAAAATGTACATATTTGGGATGGAAATGGTAGCAGAGAGTTCTTGGATAGTCGAGGACTTGTAAATAATGAAGTTAATGATCTTGGTCCTGTATATGGACATCAGTGGCGTAATTTCAATGCACCTTATACAAACTCTCATGAAAACTATCGCGGTAAAGGTATAGATCAATTGCAAAATATTATCAATCTGTTAAAAGACCCTAAAGAACGTACTTCTCGTAGACTCGTTTTATCTGCATGGAATCCCTGTCAATTAGAAGATATGGCTTTACCCCCTTGTCACGTACTTATGCAATTTAACGTACGAGAAAACAAGTACCTTTCTTGCAGTTTATATCAAAGAAGTGGTGACGTCGGACTAGGTGTCCCTTTTAATATTGCTTCATATTCATTCTTAACTCATATTATTGCACATCATTGTGGTTTGGTAGCAGATGAGTTTGTACATTTTATCGGCAATGCACATATTTATGAGGATCATATTGAAACTCTTCAACTCCAAATTCAACGCGACCCCCTTCCTTTTCCAAAAATGAAATTTACAAATGTACATTCAGATATAGATGACTATGATATCAATGATATAGAATGGATTGAAAAATATAAACATCACGATACGCTCAAAATGAAAATGAGTGCTTAAATTCTTATAGAAATGGAAAGATCTTATTTTGAAGGTTCTGATAGAATATATTCGACAAATAGAAGAGTTGCTGCGTTACATAACATTCTTGGTGAATTACATGCTATAAGTGAGTTTATTAAAACAACTGTTGATATGAATGATCAATTACTATTCCGTTTGTTAATGTTATTAGTCAGTTTTCTTACAATATTAGGAGAATTTGTATGGAATACACATATTAAGCATCAATATTATGAATAATGTATTTAATAATATATATTATATTTATATATTCAGAATGGGTAATTGTAATAGTTCTAGCAAAGATGAATACCTTTGTAATATATGTAAAAATGAATTAAACGAAAAATATATATTATGTAATTATTGTGATAAAAGGTTTCATTATCGCTGTTTATTAAATTATTCTCCTACTTTATCAACTTGTATATTATGTAACTCTACAAAAATCAAATGTATAAATATTTCACGAAATAGTTTTGATCGTATTTAATAAATCAAAATTGAAGAAGGTCTCTAGTTATTACAAATCATTATATCTATAATAATTATAATGATGAAAAAATATATTATTGATGGCTATCATGGTATTATGCCCCTTGATTTAACAAATGTTGAATCAAAATATCACAAAACTTTGATGAATGAACATAAAAATGATATTGAAGAATACAAACTACAGCAAGATAAGTTGCCACCTAAGTTACGATATGAAAACTGTATTGGTAGAGTTCACAAACAATTAGAACATGAGAAATATCTGCACAATCTTCGAATAGAAAAACTTTTAAAAGAGGAAGATAAAAAGTATGAATTACTAGTAAAATTATATTCAAAATAAATTATATTTTATACTGCAAATATAATTTATTATTTAATATCTAGCGCCTCCCGTAATACTTTATCTTGATATTCACGAGTGGTTAATTGGAAAAATTTATTTTTACCTGATATTGCTATCTCTTCTGCTTTATCTGGATTATTAAAGACCCACTCTATATTTTCAACTAAATCTGTTAAATCAGTTTTTACGGGTACAAAATGTTTCCACGGTATCATTTCTTTCATAATAAAACTTCTCCAATCACTAATTAATATTACTACGCTACCGGTTAGGAACACCCAATTTTCCATTGTTGCTCCTGCAACACCATCAATATAAAGATTAATCTTATATTTGAAATTTTCAGTATAGGGTAAATATTGTTTTCCTGCTCCATTCCACCCATCATCATTATGTTTTACATTTGACCATTCATAATTCTCTAACATTTTTGAAATACGTAGTCTAGGGTGTTTACAATTAATATGATGTGTAAATCCTCCTCCTCTCCACACTACTTTGTCTAACTTATCTTTATACGGTATTTCTGGCAATATATCTCTAGCCAAAATTTTTTGATAAGGTCCATCCATATAAATACTATCACTAACTGGAATGATTTTGACATTAGGATAACTAGGTTTTCCTTTATAAAAAGTAACTGTTAAAAATATAACATCATCTCCAAAATATTTTTTATAAATATTATATTTGTCTTCGTCAATTACTGGACTATCCCTTACCCATGTTATATCGTTGTTTTCTATATTATCTTCTGCATTTGACCACCATGGATTCAAGTAGAATAGTTCTTCATCACCGAAAGGTACAATGACTGTTTTATTTTGTTTTTTTACTAATTCTCTAACTTTATTGATAATCGGTCCATTGAATAAAGTTTGGTTTGTAACACGATCCATTTTCTGATTTAACCATCTTTCATTTCCATTTGGATATAGTATTAATCCAGTTAAACCGGGACCATAATGAAATGGACGAGACGATTTACCAAAATAATACTCTTTTAATTCAGCAATATCTAATTCTGACATAGGAGTATATAAAATAACATAAACATTTTTTTATATTTTTAACGAATTTATTATTTTAATAGAAAACTAGTAATATGAAAATAAATTATATTTTATTTTATCCATTTAGAGATTTCATATTATTTAGTTTATAGTATGAGTGCTGCGAATGCTGCTGCAATAAGACGTAGAGTCAGTAATCAAAATGCTCCTCCTCCTGTACCTGGTACAACTACAAAGAATACAAAGAATACAAATATTCAAAGTACGCAAAATAAAGGTATGACATTACCTCAAGTTATTAATACACTTGATCAAAGAATTAAAACAATAGAAGAAACCTTTACTAATAGTGGTAATGATTCAAAAGAATTAGATTCTAAAATTATCGAAGAGTATAATAGTAGATTTGAAATATTGGCTAGTGAAATAGGTGAAATTAAAGATGTTATTATGAAATTACAATCATTTACAATGGAAGTGAATAAATCACTATATGATGATAGGATACGAATCATGTCCGATAATGTTAACATTACTGATACAAATCTTATTCATCAAATTCATGATGCAAGTAATGAAACTATTAATCAAACTGAAATAAATACTACTAGTGCTAATTTAAAAAGTATGGTTGAAGAAGAGATATCTTCGTCCAAAGACCTTTAGAAAAAGATATTCTTAATGTATAATTTTATATTATACATTATGAATAACAATATACTCGATAAATTACAAAGTCTTAAAAAAACAAATAAGCAAAATTTTAAGGCTATAATATTAAACGAATTTGAATTAAATTTTTTGTTGGAACAATCATTCTTGTTACAAAATAATGTAATACTTGTAAAATATGCTATTATTAAAAACTATGCCAATGAGCAAACATTTGATTCAATTATCAATCATTTAATTAATAAAGTTCGAACAGCGATTATGACTTACGACTGCTTTGAAGTACATATTAACCTAGATAATTATAGTATTACTTCGCATGAACGGATTAAAAACATATATCCCAAATTATTCAAAGCTTGCGAAAATGATAATATATTGTTTAGCGAAAAGTTAATTTGTTTAAATGTATATAATTGTCCTATTATTTTACGCACATTAAACTCTTTTTTTGCACCATTTATTAATCCTACTGCCAATAATAAAATTACCCTCTATAATAAAATTGATAGTAAAGAAATGTTATTAAAACTAGGTATATAATATTAATATGGATATTCAAATTTTGAATCCTTCTTCTGCAGAGCGCTTTTGTAACTTATTTCAACATATTAAACTCTTTACTGAGCATATTAATATCACATTTACAAATGAAAAAATGTATATGCAAACAATGGATTCATCTCGTGTATCTATTGTAGAAATATTTCTTCCATATAACTGGTTTCAAAATTATGAAATGAAAAATACAAATTCTATAACTATTGGTATTAACGCAACCATATTGTACAAAGTCCTTAATGCTAGAGATAAACAACAGAATATACAACTTATTTTAGACGAAAACGACGATGATAAATTAAAAATTAACTTCTTAAGTGAAGACAAAACTGTTTTTGATAAACACTTTGAAATTCCATTGATGGAACTAGAAGTAGATGTCATGGAAATACCCGTATTTGAAAGTGACGCTGATATTTCTTTACCATCTACTTATTTTGCAGGTATTATTACACAACTTCAAATATTTGGCGATACAATACAGTTTAATTGTAGCGAAGATAGAATTGATTTGACTTCTTTATCAGTTGAATCTGGTAAGATGAAAGTTTGTATTGGTATTGACGATATAACTTCTTATGCTATTAATGAAGGTGAAAATATGAATATATCATTTAGCCTCAATAGATTGCATAACATTTGCATGTACAATAAACTATCAAAGGAAGTTGAAGTACTATTAACAAACGATTATCCTATGAAAATTACATATCCATTAGATATGGATGAAGCTAAGATGATATTCTATTTAGCTCCTCAAATCTCTGATAATTAAGTTGATTACTAAAAAAATAATTTGAATACACATTATTTATTATATATATTGTGTATATGAATCTCTTTTTTCATTTGTTAATCTTTATTATTATTCTTTTCATATATTTACATGTTGTAAATCAACTCAAAACCAGCGAAGACTTAGAAATGTATGAACTAGATTATAAAGATAACGACTATTTACAAGAAGTATGTGATTTAAAACAACCGGCAACATTTTCATATGATGCTATTCATCCTGAATTTATTGAAACAATCAACTCTGAATTTTTAAAAGGAAAAAACAAATATGATGTTAAAATCAAAGAAGTTAATGATTATTACAAAGAGGATCTAAACCATATTGAATACTTTATACTTCCTTTAGAAAGTTATCATTCGTTAATTAAAACTGATACACATCAAAATTATATATCCGAGAACAATCATTTTTTTATAGAAGAATCCGGATGTTACGACATATATCAAAAAAATGACATGTTTCTAGAACCTAAGTTCTCAGTTAATAAACAATACGATTTATTAAGTGGTTCTGAAGAGTCATGTACTCCATTTAAATATCACAATAGTCTTCGTCACTTTACTGTTGTCCATAGCGGTAAGGTAAAAATTAAAATGACACCATGGAAAAGTTCAAAATATCTTTATCCAATAAAGGACTATAATAATTACGAGTTTTACTCTCCTATCCATATTTGGAAACCTCAACGTAAATATTTTCAAGAAATGGATAAGATGCACTTTTTAGACTTTGAATTAGAAAAAGGACAGGCACTATATATTCCACCATATTGGTGGTACTCTATACAATATACTTCAAATAATACATTAGTAAGTGGTTTTACATATAATAGTTTAGTAAATCATACTGCAAATGCAAAGGATTTATTATTATACTATTTACAACAAAGTAATACAAAAACAAAAATAACGAAAACATATGATATGTCCAAAATAGTTACACCAGACGATATTAATGGTAATGATGAAAATACTGGGGAGACAACTGAACCCATAGATGAGTCAATATTGTAATAATTACCTATATTATTAAAAAATGTATAAAAGTTGAAAAGTTTTTTGGGTGAATAAAAAAAAAAGGACAAAAATAAATGTCCTTTTTTTATTTTTCGAATGAAAAACTTTTCAAAAAAAATGCGTTTTTCTGGTTTAAACCATAATGCTTTAAATCAGAAAAAAATAATTTTACCATGACTGCAACCTTTTTTAAATATTTTTTAGTAAAAGGA
>Ga0228627_1001719_pt1 | contig 11094 bp, 13 predicted proteins | sample 33DmetaG_FD_190483 | JGI IMG/M metagenome (GOLD analysis project Ga0228627, IMG submission 190483) | Seawater microbial communities from Monterey Bay, California, United States - 33D | ecosystem: Environmental > Aquatic > Marine > Coastal | place: USA: California | collected 2016-09-28 | reverse complement strand
TATCAACATTACAACTAAACAACAGTATTACAACTAAACAACATTATTACAAAAAAAACAAAAAACAAAAAAAACAAAAAACAAAAAAACAAAAAACAAAAAACAAAAAACAAAAAAACGGTAAAACAACCAATTTTTTTTGAATAATAATTAATTACGGTATTTATTACAAGTATTACAATGTTTTGGAACGATTGCTATGATGACGACGATGTAGTCGCATACGACGCCTCGACATAATATTATTTGTCATGTCCAATGGAAACAAATCTTGTTCTCGATGAGAATGCAGCGACGAGTACGATGTCAAGTCAATCACAATCTGTGCTCCAATCTTGTAAATACCCTTTAATAATAATAATATTTGCCATAAAATAAATAGAACAATCAATGGATACAGTATCGTGACAAAGGTATAATAACATATACTCAACGCGTGAAACAACAACATGTTATATGTGTCTGTTTATATGTGTGTAAACTTCGTATAAATAAATATATTGATAATTATGTTATGTAAGATTAGATTATCAATATATGCAAAACATAAAAATAAATTCAATTTTCCAAAGAAGTCGAAAAAGCATGGTAAATAACAAACGAAACACCATTCACAATAATGGATCGACATGCACATGGAAGATAACCCCTCCATAATCCTCTCCAACTAGTATCATGATAAAACGCATCTCGGATACTCATATCAAAGGACATTTGTTTGGTCCGAATCACATCCATACAATAAGTCGTTGTCCATGCCATTAATCCAGCAAGACTACCACCAACAAAAGGAACCATAATATCATAATACATCCCAACCACGTCCCCATCATCATCACGTCCACCGCCACCAGCACCACGACCAACATAATTCGTAAATCGTTCATACGTATAGAAATAGAAACCCGTTCCAATCGTTTCTCTCCAAAACGTCATCATAAACCCCGGTGTCTTGTAGAACATCGAAAAATCACGACCTATATTAAAAGTTGAATGGACCTGTTTTTTTATTTTACCAACGTCAAATACGTAAACCACTGGTGTAGACAATCCACCTGCAATACAACCACTAACAAAGGAAACCCTATTCATAACCCTATCAAACCGCTCGCTATCATCATCTTCACGTCCTCCCCGACCACCCAACAAAAAATCCTTGGACCATTCATATAATGGGAATACCGTCATGTTTGTACATAAGTTTAAGGCAAATGGAAAAGAAAATCCCCGATACAAATCAACTGGTCGTACTATACCAACTTGTGAAAAGGTCAATTTATTTTGCCAAATAACTTTGATTGTGTCCAATGGATGTCCTACAATAGCTTGTGCAATGCCTATGGAAAACCCAACAGTTAAATCATGCAATATACGTGTTATGCGTGTTTGTTCTTCTTTTATATTCATCAAATCGTCGTCTGTCGTCAATCTAATAATACATCAAAACAAACGTGTAATATCTTTTTCTTTTATTATTTTTTACCCCGATTGAAATTAAATCCTCCACCCACATCGCGTTTTTTATTGAACCCATTCATCAAGAAATTCTTCCTAGGTTGAACACGTCGCCCATTCGACATAATCAGCTGAATCGTATCTTCACGACTTTTATTACTGGCCTCTTGAACCGCGTGTTCTTTTTCCGATTTATGTTTATCTTCCACCGTCCTTAATTCATGTTGTAACCGCAATTGAAAGTTATCCACTTCTTGTTTGTATTTGTCCCGCTGCAATTCCAATGTTTTATTTCGTGTTTGTATCGAATGAATATCTTCTTTAAGGTCATCAATCACTCCATGAAGATCCAATTCCACTTGTTTCAACACAACAATTTCATCGTCCTTGTCACTCAATTTCTTATCTTTCAATTCAATCACCATATCCTTTTCTTTCAATGATTTTTCTTTTAGTTCGATGACTTTACTTTTCAATACAATTTCATTGTTTTTCTTTCCATGATTGGAATTCTGTTCTTCCAATTGTTTTTTCATCAGTTCAATTTCCGATTTCAATTTTTCATTGTCTTTTTTATGTTTTTCAATGCTTGACAATCCTTGTTTTATATCCACGCGGGACCGCGTTAAATGGGACCGAACCCTGGTCAATTCTTTTTTCTGTTCACTGCAATGTTTGCAGCATTTCTTTTTCTCCGCTTCATATTGAACAGTCAATTCCTGTTTTTCTTTTATCATCTTTTTAATCGTCATCGTTTTTTCCGCCAATTGTTTTTTCAAAAGATTCACTTCTTGTTGAAGTTTTTTTTCACGTTCATCGTTATTATTATTAGGATCCATAATTATTCCAATTACTATATAAAATTCAACGATAATAATATAATAATTTATACAATAATAATTTATAAGAATAATTTATAAGAATAATTTATTTATAAGAATAAAATTGATTTTTATTCAATACTTATAAAAGTAAAATAAACAAATCAACATGTCAACCACAAGAACAACAACAACCACCACCTTATCTAAACCACATATATTGTTCCAATTAACAAAGGAAGAAATGATGGATTTGTTTCACTATGAAAAAGATACAAGAACTGGAAACATACAAATAGATTATCAATCAGCTTCCTTTATTGATTTCGAGAAGTATTTAAAAAACAATTACAACAGTAAAACATACAACATACAATATATGGGATTTAAAATAAATCCATACAATGAGACCCATGTATTCATAGGACAGCCAAAATCAACCATACCTACATCATCAACTTTATCGACACAATGCTAAATCCATTCACCATACATACCATCCACCATACATACCATCCACCATACATACCATCCACCATACATACCATTCACCATACATACCATCCACCATACATATTTTTATTTAATAAAAATATATATTCATTTTATTCATAACATCACATTACATAACATCACATTACAACACAATGGTTTTTTCATGTCCAACAATTGCACGAACATCCACATAAAGAGGAATACCAAGTGTTTCTAGCCGTTTACATAAAGAAACGTCTTCACTAAGTAATTCTTTAATCGTCAATACGCTACCATCTTTTTCATTTGTTAGTTCAAATTCTTCCGTACTCGCATTGAACCATGGATACGTCATTTTTTCAAAGACACCCTTTTTCACCAAGGTCCAACCGAATCCAGTGTACGATACTTTCATCAATGGAAACGTACACGACGAATAATCTTTAATAACTTGTCCGGTTTGCTCATTTTTTCGTTCCGTTGGTGTTCCAATACAATTGTTTTCAACCCATTGTTCCAACGTCGGTCGCGTTAAAAATTCAAACTTCCCATGCTTCTTAAAATACGATACGTCCCAATCCCGTACTACCGCATATTGACGACCTCTTTGCATCAAATACAATCCGGAAACAACCTCTTTATCATGACGTAAAAGCGTTTCAAATTGTGCAGGTGAAAATACTTGGTCGCTATCAATCCACATAATAAAATCATAATCCAGTTTTCCATCAAAAGGAAGTTGTAGTGAACCACGTAGTATGTCAGCTCCTAGGCAGGCATTTCGTACATGATATACATTACTATTTTGTTGACAAGAAACCAATGGTCGAATCTGGTGTGTCAAACAATACATCATCAATTCCGACCACGACAAAAGAAAATGATTTGAAAACGATTTTCCAGGTAAACAAAACATAATAGTCAATGGTCGTTTCAACGGATTGGTCTGAGCAGAATCAGCTCCTGCTCCTGTTCCTGCTCCTGTTCCTTGTTGTTGTTGTTCGTTAATTGAGTTCATCATATATACCATTTTATTAGTATAGTCTTTAAGTCAATGTTGTCATGATAAAATATGTCAATACCAACGATGTATGTATTGCCGTTTGTATGCAATTGATTTTTATACAAAAAACAATGTATTTTAAATATAGATACACAAGAAAAACCTTTATATTATTAATGCCTACATTCCCAGAATCGCAACCATCGCAACCACCACCATCGCCCACCAATGATATTATATTAAATATAACAGAAAAGATATCAACCATAACACCACCCATATATTTTAGTGACAATCATTCAGAAGCATCGGACTCAAATTCCGGAGATCAATCATCCTCGGAAAGCGAACTATCCACCAATATAGACAACGAAGACATGTATCGATTACATGAACACTCATCTATTTATTCTGAATACAATCCAACACCAACACCAAGTATACCGTCACCACCACCAACCAACAAACCAAAGACACATCATGCACATCATGCACATCATGGTTACAAAAAAGTAACCTTCAACTATGTAAAACGCCATCACAACAAGTACTACGAGCAAGACACAAGTCATAAAATATCGTCGTCACTAGATATTCTGGCTTCCTTTTTAAAAGGACAAAAACACATTTATATGGAAGCACAATACACCACCACCAACCAACTCAATTACCTCATGCTTCCAGCTATATTTTTATCTTCTTTGTGTTCCGTCCTTAGTCAAGTATCTTCGACGATTCAAAGTGGTGGGATCATTTTAGCAAGTATCAACGCATTGACCGCCTTTTTACTCGCCATCATCAACTATTTGAAACTCGATGCACAATCGGAAGCACATAAGATATCCTCCCATCAATACGACAACCTCCTTACCAACATAGAGTTTGAATCCGGACAGGTTCTCCTATTTTCAGACCCAGCATTAACCGAAGATTATTGTCGCAAACAAATTGAGGAATACAAAACATTAATGGAGCATAGCATGGGAAACATCACAGAGATAAAAGAGCACGAACAAGACAAAAACAAACCCTATATCAATGACGAATACAAGCAAAACCTCCAAAAAAGAACAACCCAATTACTGGAAGAAAAGCATATAAAAGAAAAAGAGTTAATACACAATGTTCGTGAAATCGTAAAAACAACCGAACGGAAAATCGAAGACATCAAAAAAACCAATCAATTTATTGTTCCGCGTTCCATCCGGTATCGCTATCCAGTAATCTATCACACCAACATCTTTTTATTAATAAAGAAAATCGACGATTTCAAATCCCGTGTATTGACCACACTAAAAAACGTGAAAAACGAGATCCGACATATCGATTCCATGGATATTACAGCCCTATCGGAAAAAGCAAACGAGGAATTAACAACTCGTATGAATGAATTATTTAAACGGAAAATACGTATAACGGACGTTCTTCTTACTATCAATACTGCGTATTCGCAAATCGACGATATCTTTGGAAGAGAAATTATACTGGCCGAACAAATGAAAAAGCATCGCATTCGCTTCTTATTAAACGAATTGTTTACCTTTATATTGACACCGTTTGAATGTTGTTTACCAAACACCGAAATGATATGTATACCAAGACAAATTACGACCATTAAAAACACCAGCACATTGATTGATAAAATACGTTCAGGGGACATATACGAAATATATCGTTCCTTAGGAATCGACGACGAGTACAACAACAAGTACAACAACAAGATACGAAACCCAACATTTTTAAACTCTATTATGAAAAGAAAATCCGTAAAACCCTAATCAAAACCATATCGCACAACACCACCACACCACCAAACCACTCTCTCACACTAAAAATAATATGAAGTTAATATATAATTTATATTATTTAATGAAATATTGTATAACATATTATGTACATGAAGAAAGTGACCTTCCCAAAAAAGGATGGTTGCAATCATGTATTATGTGTTATACAATTACATCAAACACCCTATTCTTTTCTCAAATAGAAAAACACAATGCAATCATAGAAACCCAAACACATGTGTGTCAAGTATGTAAAAAAAAAATAAACTCGACGTCGTCGGCAATAAACATCCGTGCGTTTAAATATAGATACAATAAAAAAGTAAATCAAAAAATCAATGAATACGTTATACAACCACCACCACCACCCAGTCCCGTATCCACGCCTTCGTCCACGCCTTCGTCCACACCCAACAGTTAATACAATAATAATACGATAAACCAATTATTATTATATTTCATTATTTCATTTGCCAGTGGACCCAAATCCACCCTTTCCTCGACAAGTGGTTCCTAAATCATCTAAATGGTCGACCAATACCACTCGAAAAGGTTCCAGTCCCGGATGACAAACCTGAACCAACCGTTGTTTTTCTTCGACCAATAATTCATCCAACCCCATTGTATTCAAGTTCCCCAACACATCAAATGCACCCAATAATGGCCCACGATAACCCGAATCAATCACCCCAACGGAATTCGCCATTCTCAAAGGAGTTTTGGACAAACTCGACCTAGGATACATCGTGTATCCAACAGGCACTTCCAGTACATCACCACCATCATCCTCAACACCACCATCATCCTCAACACCACCATCATCCTCATCACCACCATCATCCTCATCACCACCATCATCCCCACCCCTACAATACACTTGTTTATACATCGCACAAACCACTTTCATGTTCACTTTCACCAACGGTACAGTAGAAGTACCTGTAACATCATGAACAAAGTAATCATTTGGCACAAACAAATCAAATCCAGCATCAGGATACACCGATTCCTCGATATGTTTATTATGTTTTAAGATGGCGTTCAAATACCATTCTTTCATCGTATCGAGTTGTTCACTCGTCGTCGTCGCATCATCTTTACAGATATACATTTTTAATACATAGTTAGTCATATCACACACAATCGTTCAATATCACAATCAATAAATATAATTTTTATATACCAATTATATTTATATATGTTTCACATATCATATTAAGCAGCATCCACATGATGTTCTGGTAAATAACCAAGCATGATCGCATCGGTAACATTCAATATATCTTTGTTACATCCATTGTGTACAATACGATTTGGAAATGGTGCTAGAATATCCGGACTAGGCAAGCAATTCTTTTTCATCAAACCCCCACGTTGATACGTACTTGAATCCACCGACTGTTGGTTAAAGTTCTTTGCATATTGCTTACGTACATAAATCTTTCCCCCAGTTCGCACAATACATTTTCCCCCATCCGCATTGCATGTTTTAATCCCGGCATCTTTTTTGTCAATCACGCAACTCGCATGTTTTCGCACAACCGAATGTATATATTGTCCTTGACTGGTATTTCCAGCCAACGTATCGTCTTCCTGAACCCATATATGTGGATACTGACCCCCACTTAAAACCACACGAGGACATCGAAACAATTGTTCGTTTTCATCCCATTTTTTCGCATAGCTCGTATGCAACATGCCTTTTGTGTTCAATACACTTTTTTTGATAATGGAAGCATCGTTGTTGCAGCAACTTCCGGAATTCGAAACCACCACAGGATACTTGCCTTGTTTGGAACCAGCACCCATGGGAAGGGCACCACGAAACCGAGTTCTCGTCACCGACTTGGCCAAATTCGTTACCCCAACACTCCCAATATTACGATGACCACCGTTCAAGGAAAACCCATTTTTCCCTTTACCAGATACACGGGCTTGAAATCGTCTAGATTTTTTCTTTAATACAGATAATGACATGTATATATATAAATAGAATACAATAGAATACAATAGAATAAAAAGATGTTACTAATATAGAATAAATGGATATAAAAATATAAAAAAAAATATAAAAAAAATATAAAAATAGTATAAATAATTAAATAGGTTTTTGAGCCGTACTTTTATAACATTTCCAATAATTAAAATTCGTATCGTATACCAAATGAATACAATCTCCTCGTAACAATATTTCCTGTACATGATTATGGTGGACACTATTGTTCCAATAGTTTAAATGAACAAACCCTCGTTTAAACACTGTACCGCGTTTATCTTTTTTAGTAACTAGATCAACGCGTTGTACAATATTCTTTCCTAAAAATCGTTCAAACACGTAATAAATAAATGCTTTCGATATATGCATATTCATGATAGGTATACAAATACTCCGTGTAGTATCATAATTGCTTTTACTCTTACGATGAATCATCGTCGTTTCTTGAATCATTTATAAATTGTTATTGTGATTGTTATGTTATACTACAATAGACCGTATAGTCACCAGTTGATTCAATTTTATCATATAATACATGCACCTCATACACCACCACACCCACCCACTCCACAATCAAAAAATGTTTTATTTCATTTCCTCTATGAATAAAATAAAACAACACTATTCAGTAAAAGACTGTCTCCTATAAAAACTATTATATATCACAAATCGTATCTACAAATAAATAAAAAACGGAAAACGAACAATAAAAGAACGAATAATTAATTACAAAACAAATAAGTATAGAAAAACATTGCTGTGAGGAGACATATATATACAATAAAAATTATTTAAATTGAAACTAGTCTAATATATATATACTCAATCAACCACAATCAACCACAATCAACCACAATCAACTACAATCAACTACAACCAACCACAATCAACCACAATCATGAATTTTTTAAAGAAAAACAATAGATTCGATTCATTAAAAACAGACACACCAACAAATTCACAACAACGACGATTTCAGTCATCGCGTTCTCATCATCAATCACGACGCGAACCAATACCACCGTCCCATCGTCCACCGTCCCATCGTCCTTCCTCCTCTTCATTAAATATTAAAAAAAAAATCAAATTTGATATTACAAATGAATTGTTTCCATCATTAAACACACAAGTACCACCTGCGACACACGCACCCATGACACAATCACCCGTGACACAAGCACTTCCTTTATTTAAAGATGTAACAAAAAAGAAAAAAGAAAAACAACATGAAACACTGAAACCGTCATCTATTAGTGCTTACCCAATGAAAGTATTAACCAAAGAAAATTGTATTATGAATGATCATCCAAATGTAATTAAAAAATCATGGTACGATAAACTTACATACAGAAAATTAAACACCTGTATTCAACAAGATGTAAGAAGAATGATAAGAGTAAATCGCGAATTAGATAATATTTACGGAGATACAACACCATTTAATTATTACAAAACGTTTGGAACACAATTTATGTCAAAAACCAATATCAAATTAGATCCAGATACAAGCATCCATATGTACAATCACCATGAAGAAGATTATTAACATCCCCTTACCATCCATCCCCATAACCATCCATACATATGAACATTCGTTTATAGAAAGAAAAAGAATTATTATAGTAATATAGTTAATTTAATATTAAAACATCACATACGTAACAAATAAGAATGGATACATCATGGATAGAAGAATTTAAAAAAACAGAAAAAAAATACAAACCCTTTTACAAAACAGCCATTTCAGAAATGACATTTATATATTATTATATAAATCAACAAAACGAATTATATAAGATAAAAAAACAGAAACAAGAAATCGAAAAGAATAAAATAACAAGAGATGAATTATTGTATAAAATAAAAACCAATTCAATTGATAATAATATAAAATACAAATTTCACTCTATTTTTAAATACAACGAGACATCAAGTAATAGTGAAAATATAACAACCAAAACAGGAGTTATAACAGATATAGTAAAAGTAGAGACAATGTGTTTTGAAGATACCATTCAACAATTTCAGGATTTAAACACAATCAATATCTTTTTCAAACAAACAAAAAAAAACAATTGGTCTAGAACGATAAAAGCAAGAAAAAAAAAGAAACGCAACCGAACACATCATCGACATTAACACCACCACACAACACTACACAACACCACAACACCAATAATATAATAATGAATTAAAAGATTATTATTATATACATGTACACACAACCGCATACACAATCACACCACCAACCAAACACAGCCACATGGAAAAAGAAATACCATCACGAATAGGTATCAATGGACAATGTCAGTACGAATGGTCCACCAATATAAGGGAACAATTGGTTCAATATTATTACCAATTGGTCCGTCCGGAACCAGACAACCAGTATAAATACGATTACCTCGAAGCACAATATTTTATATTAGTATCGTCTATAATACTGAATAATGGAGATACAAAACACAACCCACGTATGTCAAAAGGAGGTCAACGAGAATGCCTCATGTTGGCGTATAAAATGATAGCACAAACACGCGACATTTTAATGGGAAAAGGCGAATACAAGTTATCTTATATCATGATAGCTGTATTATCTTATATGAATGTATCGTACGATGGGTTGTCAACCATAAATATGGCAAAACATGCGTTACGGTCATTTGTATTAAATATACCTAGTCCTACTCACCACAACAACAATAACAACAACTCGCGTTCCTATGGATCATGGAAAGACATCAAATACTTTTGTAATTATTGTAAAAAAATCGGTATGGTAGAGACCCATCCTATAATAAGATACGCAATACAATTAACGACAATACAATTACGAAAAGACGTACAAACATATGAAAACAATAAATCAACCACCTCCTTATCGCTAGTATCCAAATGGATACCGCGTGAGAAATCAAAAAAATTCGGCTGGTTGTATCCTTATTTGGTGCAGTCTTATTACAACTTGAAAAAAGCACCAATGTATCAAAACAATAAATATTTGAAAAAATTTCGAAAGATTCTAACAAAGATGAACAAACAATTGCAAACCATACAAATAGTTCAAACAAAAAAACAATACGATAAAATAAATATAAAACACGTAACAAGCCAGACATTTGCAAAACAATACAACGCATTTATCAAGTACGGAATACTAACCCCTACCTCATCCTCACCCTTACCTTCATCCTCACCCTTACCTTCATCCTCACCCATCCATACACATGGTTTATCCGAACATATATCCATGTATGAGTTTGTTCGTATTGCATCAAAGGAAACAGATCCATATAGAATACAATTACTAGATCATTTATGGGCAACCCATTCAAGCATAAAAAATCCTTACAAATCAACCAATCGATATATATTGCCAATAGTAGATACCTCTATACATATGCAGGACCACTCAAACCATCCATTGTATACCGCAATAGGATTGGCAATACGGGTATCGGAGTTATCGTTGTTAAAAAACAGGATACTCTTGTTTAGCCAAGTACCAAAATGGGTGAATATACCCGCAAAAGACAGCAATCGTTTTTCAGCAAAAGT
>Ga0228627_1001711_pt1 | contig 11121 bp, 13 predicted proteins | sample 33DmetaG_FD_190483 | JGI IMG/M metagenome (GOLD analysis project Ga0228627, IMG submission 190483) | Seawater microbial communities from Monterey Bay, California, United States - 33D | ecosystem: Environmental > Aquatic > Marine > Coastal | place: USA: California | collected 2016-09-28 | reverse complement strand
AAATTCATCAGGTTGTTGATGATGATCAATTAACATAAAGTCATTTTGATAACTTTCTAATGTATTTTGCATGTCATGGCCAACCCTATGAAGAGCATTAAAATCTAATAGAAATATTATTTCAGAAGCATTAATTGCTCTTTGAGATTGTGAATTCTGCCAATCAAATCTGTATGTAGTATCTGAGCCAGGAAGCCAATGTAAAAAATTAGGGTATTCATTAGGAACTACAACTGTAGGTGTATGCCCTTTCTTTTTAAGATAGTGGTACAAGCCTAAAGAAGCTCCCATAGCATCGCCATCTGGATTTCTATGCCCAATTATAACTACATTTCTAGGAGTTTCTAAAAATGATTTAAGCTCTTCAAATTGTTTCAAAATCATAAGTTGCGAAGATACAATTTAAATAAAAAAATTATGTACTTTTGCGGCAATTTATAAAACATTATACAAAATAAAATGGCAACAAACAGAACATTTACAATGATTAAACCAGACGGTGTGGAAAATGGACACACTGGTGCAATCTTAGATAAAATTAACTCAGCAGGTTTCCGAATTGTGGCAATGAAAAAAACACAAATGACCAAAAGTGATGCAGAGGCATTTTATGCAGTTCACAATGAGCGTCCTTTCTTTGGAGAATTAGTAGCATTTATGACAAGAGGTCCTATAGTAGCAGCTATTTTAGAGAAAGAAAATGCCGTTGAAGATTTTAGGACTTTAATTGGTGCAACAAATCCAGCAGATGCAGCTGAGGGAACTATTAGAAAGTTATATGCAACTTCTATGGGTGAAAATGCAGTTCATGGCTCTGACAGCAATGAAAATGCTGAAATTGAAGGTAATTTTCATTTTTCTGGAAGAGAAAAATTTTAAATATTTATAAGTAAAAAAACCGAGCATTTCTGCTCGGTTTTTTTTCATTTCTATTTTATTTTTTAAACTAACATTAACTTAGAAATAACATTATCTCCAATTTCTTCATTAATCATCTTAATAATTTTTTCTTTGCCATAACTTAATTCTTCTCTTAAAACAGAAGAAGTTAATCTAATTATTAGGGTTCTTTTTTGTAATTCGACTGATTGTGTATAAGAACTCACTCCCTGCCCCATTAGCTTATGCCAAGCTTCTTCAACTTTTATTTTTCGCATCCCTTTAGACAAATTATTTTCTTTTATGAAAGATTTCATAAGTTGTTTTAGAGCTAAGGAATCATTTTCTCTTTTAGACATGGAGCCTCTATTATTTAAATATTAATTATTTTGCAAGTAAAAAACTATCACAAATGTAAAACTACATATTAAAAATTTGGTATAGTTTATTACTTTGTTCGAGTATGTTTTGAATTCTTTCTGAATGGGTATCTGTTATAAAGATTTGACCAAACTCATCATTGTTAACCAATTCAATAATTTGAGAAACACGATACTCATCAAGTTTGTCAAAAATATCATCTAAAAGGAGTATGGGAGTTAAATTAGATTGTTTTTTTATAAATTCAAATTGCGCAAACTTTAATGCTATTAAATACGATTTTTGCTGTCCTTGAGAACCAAATTTTTTAACAGGGTAATTGCCTATTTCAAAACTTAAATCATCTTTATGAATTCCAACGGTAGTGTACTGTAGAACCTTATCCTTTTCTAAATTTTTTTCTAGTAAATCTCTAAAAGAAGAAATAAGAAGTTGACTTTTATATGTTAAATCAACTTGCTCCTTATCATTTGAAATTATCTGATATTTACTATTAAAAATGGGAATAAAGTTTTCTAAAAAACTTTTTCGTTTATCAAATATATTAGAACCATAAGTAATTAACTGTTCATTGTAAACTTCCAGATTAACAGCATCAAAGGTTCTATTAGCAGCAAAATATTTTAATAACGCATTTCTTTGAGATAAAACTTTATTGTAAGCTATTAAATCTTTTAAATAGGTTTTATCTTGTTGCGATATAACTCCATCTATAAACTTTCTTCTTGCATCACTCCCATCAGTAACTAAATCTCTATCATATGGAGAAATAATTACAAGAGGGATTTGACCTACATGTTCTGAAAATTTGTCATAGGCCTTACCATTTCGCTTAAGAAGTTTCTTTTGTCCTTTTTTTAGACTACAAATAATTTTTTCCTTCCTATCTTTAATGGTATAATCTCCCTCAACCATAAAAAAATTCTTAGTATGCTGTATATTTTGAACAGCTATGGGATTAAAATAGCTTTTTGTGAAAGACAAATAATAAATAGCATCTAGAATGTTTGTTTTACCAATACCATTTTGACCAACAAAACAATTAATTTTTTTTTCAAATTCAAAAGTTTTAGAATCAAAATTTTTAAAATTAACTAAAGATAATTTTTGTAAATACATAACTAAAATTTAAAGTCAATAAGGTTCTGCAAATTATTGAAAAATTACGATATATTGGCTTTCTAAATCCAATTAAAAAAACTATTTTTGCCCAACAAATTTTTATAAAAAATATGGCAACATATAAGAAAAAAGGTTACAAACCCAAAGATAAGAAAGAGCAGGAAGCATTAGATATGCAAAGTACAACTGCAGAAGTTTTTAATACGTTAGACGATACCGCTTCCAAATCTGAGCAATGGATTGAAAAAAATAGCAAACCTCTATTTTATAGTTTAGTTGTTGTGATTCTTTTAATTTTAAGTTTTTTAGGTTACAATAAATTTATAGTTGAACCAAAAGAAGAGGCAGCTTCTAATGAGTTATCTTTTCCAAGAAAACACTTTAATGAAGCAGATCTAGCTGCAGGTTCAGAAATAGATTCATTACTTCAACTTGGTTTAGATGGGGCAGATAATAAATATGGTTTCTTAGATATTTCAACTCAATACAGTGGTACTAAAGCAGCAAATATTGCAAACTATTACGCTGGTGTTTCTTATTTAAAACTAAAAGAATATCAAAAAGCTATTGAATATTTAAGTAAATTCTCTTCAAATGATGAAATACTTGGACCAACAGCTATTGGTGCTATTGGAGATGCTTTTGCAGACATTGATCAGGCAGAAGACGCCCTAGAATATTACGAAAAAGCAGCTAACTTAAAAGATAATGAATTTACAACACCATTATTTTTATTTAAAGCAGGAAGAACTGCAATGGAATTAGGTCAATTTTCAAAAGCTGAGAAAATTTTCACTCAGATAAAAGATAATTATTCTACCTCTAATGCAGGAAAAGACATCGATAAATACATTTACAGCGCTAAATACGCTCAATAATATCAATGGCAACAACAAATTTATCTCACTACGATAAAACAACAATCCCAAATGCGAATCATCTTCGATTTGGGATTGTTGTTTCTGAATGGAATTCAGACATTACTGAAAACTTAAAAATTGGCGCTATAAATACTCTTATTGATTGTGGCGCAAAACAAGAAAACATCATTTCTTGGGCAGTACCTGGTAGTTTTGAATTGGTTTATGGATGTAAAAGAATGATAGAAACACTTCAGTTAGATGCGATTATAGCTATAGGAAATGTCATTCAGGGAGAAACAAAACATTTTGATTTTGTTTGTAACGGTGTAACTCAAGGAATTGTAGATTTAAATGTAAAACATGATACTCCCATTATTTTCTGTGTTTTAACAGATAATACAAAACAACAATCCATAGACCGATCTGGAGGTAAATATGGAAACAAAGGAATTGAATCTGCAATTGCTGCAATCAAGATGGCTTCTTTAAGTTAGATTTAACAAAGGAACTTCTCCACAACCTTGACCATTATTTTATTATTAAGTAACTTTGACATGCTACATATTTTCTTTATTGTATATGTAGTTTAAAAAAACACCTAAAATATTGCATGTCTATTATAAAGAGAAAAAATAAAAAATTCGATTACCAACCAAGATATTATAAGGGTGAGGGTAATCCTTATGCTATAAAACATAAATTTGACGAGTTTAGGAGTTCAACTGGAAGCAACACAAGTTTAAAAGGTAAAATTAATGGTGCTATTAGTGAATTAAAAGGAGAAAAAAATATTCTAAAGATAGATGATGAGGTCTTTGAATTAGAAGATTCTAAAACAAATTCAAATAAAGTTGTTTTATATATCATAGCTATTCTAGTACTCATTTTTTTATTCATTATAGACTTTGATCTATCTATTTTTAGCCAAAAATAATGTCAGACATTATTCAACTTTTACCAGATCATGTAGCGAATCAAATTGCTGCTGGAGAAGTGGTTCAAAGACCGGCTTCTGTTGTTAAAGAATTACTAGAAAACTCTATTGATGCTTCTTCAACTTCAATTCAAGTTATTATTAGAGATGCTGGTAAAACTTTAATACAAGTTATTGATAATGGAAAAGGCATGAGCGCAATTGACGCTAAACTTTCATTTGAACGGCATGCTACTTCTAAAATTAGAGTTGCAGAAGATTTGTTTAAATTACAAACTAAAGGCTTTAGAGGTGAAGCTATGGCCTCTATTGCTGCAATTTCTCATGTGGAAATGAAAACAAAGCAAAATTCTCAAGAAATTGGTACGCACATCAAAATTGAAGGAAGTAAAGTTAAGTATCAAGAGATGGCTGTAACGCCCATTGGAACAAATATTGCAGTAAAAAATTTATTTTATAATATACCCGCAAGAAGAAATTTTTTAAAATCTGATACCATAGAGACTAGACATATTATTGATGAATTTCAACGTGTATCTTTAACACATCCAGAAATTACTTTTAGTCTTCACCATAATGACAAAGAGGTTTACTGTCTAAAACCTAGTAATTTAAGAAAAAGAATTGTTGCTGTTTTTGGAAATAAAATGAATGAAAAACTTGTTCCAGTTTCTGAGGATACAGATATGATTTCAATCAAAGGTTTTATCACCAAACCCATCTTCTCAAAGAAAAAAAGAGGAGAACAATTTTTTTTTGTTAACAACCGTTATGTAAAAAGTCCTTATTTAAATCATGCTGTAGTAGCTGCTTTTGAAGGACTATTAGAACAAGGGTCTCATCCTTCGTATTTTTTATATTTAACTGTTCCAGCTAAGAGTATTGATATAAATATACATCCAACAAAAACTGAAGTAAAATTTGATGATGAAAAAGCTGTATATGCCATTTTAAGAGCAACTGTAAAACACAGTTTAGGACAATATAATGTTGCTCCTATTTTAGATTTTAACAGAGATGCTTCTTTGGATACCCCATATAATTTCTCAAAACAAGATTCGAACCCCTCTAGTCCAAAAATTACTGTAGACCCCTCTTTTAACCCATTCAGTGAACATGCTAGCAGTCTAGATAAATCGTCATATCAACATACTAAAGAAAAATCAAATTGGGAAAGCTTGTACGTTACCACTAATGAGGCTGAACAACAAGAAAAACTTTTTGATCAAGGAGAAACCTATCAATCAAACAAAACGATTCAAATTCAAAGAAAATACTTATTAAGCTCTATTAAATCTGGTGTTGTTTTAATTCACCAAAGTTTAGCTAATCAACGAGTTCTTTATGAAGAATTTCTTAATAGTTCATCATTAGATGAAGTTCATAGCCAACAGTTATTATTCCCCATAACAATATCGTTTTCATCGCCTGAAATAGAAATCATATACAGTTTAAAATCAGAATTAGAAAATGTTGGCTTTTGCTTTGATGAGTTTACAAAAGAGTCCATTACCATCAAAGGAACGCCAACATCTATCTCTGAAAGTAAGATATCTATGGTTTTAGAGGAACTTTTAGAAAATGTTAATGCAGACATCCCAGATATGAATTTTAAGCCTTTAGAGATTATGGCTTCTTCATTTGCGAAGTCTATTGCGATAAAAACGGGCCACGTTTTATCACAAAAAGAACAAGAAAACCTCGTTAATAGTTTGTTTTCTTGTAAAGAGCCAACAATTAGCCCATCTGGAAAGGCAATATTTAAAACATTAACTCTGCAAGAATTAGATAAACTATTTGCCCGCTAACATATGAATGGAATAAAACTTACTGAAGGAATAAAGCATTTAATCATTATTAATGTTATATTATTTTTAGGGCCACAATTTATTAATATAGATCTTACTAATATACTTGCTTTGCATTTTCCAAAAAATGAAAATTTTGGTTTTTGGCAATATGTTACTCATATGTTCATGCATGGAAGTTTTGCTCATATTTTATTCAATATGTACGGTTTGTGGGCATTTGGAACTCCCTTAGAGAAGATGTGGGGAAGAAATAAATTTTTATTTTTTTATTTTTCAGCAGGTATTGGCGCTGGATTAATTTACTCACTGGTTAACTACTATCAATTTAACAGTTTTTATGAGGTATTAATTCAAAATGGATTAAATTCGAAGAATATTTTAAAAATATTAGATACGGCTGTATATACTGATTATGCTGATGTTATTACCTTATCTAGAGAGGAATTAAGTAAATTTTATAGCTTGTATCATACACCAGCAGTAGGTGCCTCAGGTGCAGTCTATGGTGTGTTAGTTGCCTTTGGAATGTATTTTAAGGATGCAAAATTAGCCCTGATATTTTTCCCAGTTCCTATTGCAGCCAAATACTTTATTCCTTTAATTTTATTGGGAGATTTATTTTTTGGCATGACTAAATATTCAATAGGAAATGTAGCTCACTTTGCCCATATAGGTGGAGCAGTTATTGGATTTATATTGGCTTATTATTGGAAAAATAATCAATTCAAATATTACAAATAAATGAGTTTAATCAACGATTTAAAATCAAAATTTATTTCAGCATCTATTATTCAACAATTAATTTATGTGAATGTATCTGTTTTTATTATAACATTAATTTTGAGCTCTTTTAGTGGTTTATTTGAAAATAGAACTAACATTATCTTCGAGTGGTTTTCTTTGTCTTCATCATTTGATCAATTAATAACAAAACCATGGACATTAATTAGTTATGGTTTTTTGCATAGTGGTTTTTTACATATTTTATTTAATTGTCTAATCTTACACTTTTTTGGAAGACTCTTTTTAGAATATTTCACGCAAAAACAAGCATTAAATTTTTATATTTTAGGAACACTTTTTGGTGGGCTTGCTTATTTAGTTAGTTATAATTATTTTCCTTTATTCGAAGGTAGAGTTCATACCCTAGTTGGTGCATCAGCAGGAGTTACAGCCATTGTTGTGGGAATCGCTACATACATTCCAAATTACCAACTTCAATTGAGAATTTTTGGATATGTTAAATTGTGGAAATTAGCTGGAGTTTTTATCCTTTTTGATTTAATTTCATTAGCTGGTGGTAATGGTGGTGGCCATATTGCACATATTGGCGGGGCATTATTTGGTTATTTTTATGTTTCCCAATCTTCCAATAATAGTAGTAATATTTTTAGTTGGTTTTCTGAGTTTTTTTCTAAGAGAAAAAAACCTCTTCAAACTGTTTATAAATCAACTAAAAAAAAGAACACTAGAAAATCTGCAGATGACAAACAGGCTAAAATAGATTCAATACTTGATAAAATCAGTAAAACTGGTTATGAAACATTAACGAAAGAAGAAAAAGAATTTTTATTTAAACAAAGTAATTAAAACAAATACTGTTTTAAAATAATAGATATAGTTCAATAAAAGAATGTAATAATTGAGGGTAAAGTATACTTTTTGGAATAAAATAGTAATCTTAGTGAATTCTATCTTAGCAATATTGTTACTATTATCTTATCTCCTACCCTACATTTCTCCTGAAGCTGTTCCAGTATTTACCATTATTAGTTTAGCTGTTCCAGTTCTTTTTGCCTCAAATATTTTTTTTATAATTTATTGGATTATTAAATTAAAAAAATACTTCACCATCTCTTTGATTACAATAATCTTGGGTATTGGATATATTAGTAATATTTATAAATTTTCTGAGAAGGAAATTTTTCTAAATGATGATTTAAAAATAATGAGTTATAATGTTCGATTATTTAATCATTACAATTGGACCTCAGATAATACAATAGTAAAAAAAATATCTTCGTTTATTTCTGAAAAAGAACCAGACGTATTGTCAATTCAAGAGTATTATGAAGCTGAAGAACTTCAGCTTAAGTATCCCTATCAATTTATAAAAACAAAATCAAATTTCAGTAAATTTGGATTAGCTATTTTTTCTAAATATGAAATAATAAATTCAGGTTCTCTCGATTTAAAAGAAAGTGCAAATAATATTATTTACACAGACATTATAAAAGATAAAGATACTATTAGAGTTTATAATATTCATTTAGAATCTCTTAAAATAAATACCAATAAGGAAAATTTTGGAACAAAAAATTCTGATAAACTTTTGGAACAAATGGAAGCCTCTTTTCAGAAACAAGCAAAACAAGTTGAACTATTTTTAGAACATGAAAAAAAGTGGGTTGGAAAAAAAATACTTTGTGGAGATTTTAATAACACAGCTTTCTCATGGGTCTACAGAAAGCTCTCTAATGAGAAACAAGATGCTTTTAAAGTGGCTGGTAAAGGTTTAGGAAAAACTTTTAATTATTGGTACCCGTTGAGAATAGATTTTATATTAACAGATTCTAACTTTGATATCAATAACTTTAAAACATTTAATGTTCCTTATTCAGATCACTATCCAATTTTAGCAAGATTAAATTTAAAGTAGTAAAATTATAACTTGTCAATTTAGAAGAACATTATTTTACTTTAAATACAGTTCTTAAATCTAACATATCCAATGGGTTAATTCCCAAACCTTTAATATTTTTTTGAGAAAAACGGATTACTTGATCATAATATAATGGAATAACAGGTGCTTCTTCAATTATAATACTATCCATTTTTTGGTATAGTTTAAATCGTTCAGATGAATTTACTATTGAAATTGATTTCTCATAAAGCGTATCAAATTCAATATTTTTAAAATGTGTATAGTTAGGACCATTTGGGGTGAAGTTTTTGCTGTAAAATAATGATAAATAATTTTCAGCATCTGGATAATCTGCAATCCAACTTGCACGAAAAATAGAAAATTTACCCGTAGCTTTTCCTTGACGTAGTGAAGACGGAGGAATTACGTCTATATTTACGCTAAGACCAATATATTGTAATTCTCGTTGAATAAACTCACACAGGTCTAAATAATTACTATTGGTTGTAATGGTAATGGAAGGAGTCTTAATACCTGTTTCTTCTTGGTATAACTGAATTAGTTTTCTTGCAATTTCGGGTTTATACGAATACCCCTCTATATGATTAAACGATGGTAAGCCAGAGGGAATAAATCCATTAATTGCTGGAGTTCCTATTCCATTTCGTAAATATTTAATCATTTTTTTTCTATCGAAACCATAATTAATTGCTTTTCTGAGTAATTTATTACTTGTGATTTTATCCTTATGATCTAAATATATGCCTAAATATTCTGTATTTAAATAAGAACCGGTTTCCATTTGGATGGTTTCATTGTATTTAGATTGTAAAGATCCATCTAGAGTAATAATATCATCTTTATAGGAAGCGTCAAGACTTTTCATAAAATCTAGATTTCCTTGAATAAATTGTAAGAATTCACTTTGCTTATCTGGTAAAAATGTTATAGCCACAGCTTCTAGAAAAGGTAATTGATTTCCTTCGTAATCGACTTCAAAATAATTTGGATTTTTTCGAAAGACCAATTTGGTATTTTCAACCCATAATTTAAATTGAAAAGGTCCTGTTCCAATTGGGTTTGATCGATATTCCTCTTTAAAATATTCAATAGCCTCCCTAGAAACAACAGAACAATATTTCATTGCCAATAATCCTAAAAATGGAGGAAAGGTTTGTTTTAATTCTATTCGAAAAACTGTATCACTAATCGCTGAAAAGTTTTTTACATTTTGTAATACCCATGCGCCAGGTGATGCAACATTTTTGTCTAAAAGTCTATGAAAACTATACTCAAAATCAAGAGCAGTAACTAATCTTGTAGAATCAATCCCGAATAAGCCATGTCTATGAAAATAAACATCATCTCTTAGAAAAAAAGTATACACTTTTCCATCCTCCGAAATATCCCATTGCTTTGCGATACTGGGTTTAACTTGTAAACTATCATCTAACTGAACTAATCCATTATACAATTGGTTAACTGCCCAAATATTACGCTGATCTTTGGCAAAGGCTGGATCTAAAGAGGTAATATTCGAATGCTCATTGTATCTAAAAACATGAGAATCATCAAAAGTAGAGGTTCTATTTTGACAAGAAAATATACTAAAAACTAATACTAAAAAACACCAGTTATTTCTCAAAACCATAATCTCTCTCTACTTTACAAATTCTTAATTGGTATTGTTGATACCATTTATTTCTTCCTATAATTCTTGCTTCTGTATGTTCTATATTATTTTTCCATTTAGTAATAGATGCTAAATCTTTCCAATACGAAACTGTAATTCCAATGTTACTTCTAGCTGACTCAATTCCTAGGTATCCCTCTTGAAGCTTGGCCAATTCTTCCATTCTTTCAGCAGTTTTTTCATAATCGGTCAAGTTTTCTGTTAACAATGTTGTAAAAATAACTGCATAATAAGGTGTTTTTAAATCAGTTATAATCATAATAATAATTGGTATTTTGTTTCAGGTAATTTAGTAATTGTATCTATTCCATCACTAACATATTCAAAATTACATTTTTTCAAAATCTTAGCAGAAGCCACATTAAGATTAATTACATATCCAATCAATTTTGGCATACCAATAGAGCTGCAATACACTACAGAAGCTTTACACAAATCAGATCCATACCCTAAACCCCAATATTTTTCTAAAAATCGATATCCGATTTCATCATCTCCATTATCATCTTTTATAAATGCTAAAGTTCCAACAAACTCATTATCTAATTTTCTATCTATGGCATAAATCCAAAAATCATTTTCCTCTTTATCATAAAAATTAATTAACCGATCTAATTCGATTAAATGTTCTTTTTCAGTTTGAACTTCTCCAATAACATATTCCATCACTTTTGGATTGCTTTGCATCTCATGATATGGTTTTATATCACTCATTTTTAGCCTCCTAACAAGCAATATTTCCGTTTCAAAAATGATTTGACTCTTCATGTATCTTTTCAGAATTATTGTAACTT
>Ga0228627_1001707_pt1 | contig 11140 bp, 6 predicted proteins | sample 33DmetaG_FD_190483 | JGI IMG/M metagenome (GOLD analysis project Ga0228627, IMG submission 190483) | Seawater microbial communities from Monterey Bay, California, United States - 33D | ecosystem: Environmental > Aquatic > Marine > Coastal | place: USA: California | collected 2016-09-28 | reverse complement strand
CCGCGATCTCGGCGGACCCGGCGATCTCCGCGCCCGCCGAGGGTGGGGACGCCGATCGGTCCGACCGACCAGACCACCCGCCCCGCCCACCGCGCACACACGGTGCGCGCCCCCCTCGGCACCGCCCACCGCCGTGTGTCCCCTTCTTCCACACACCACACACCACCACCACCCCCTCCGCCCCTTGCACAGGCTCCTCGCCGAACGTCATCCTCTCTTCGATGCCTACGACACTCGGCCATCTCGACGTCGATATTCTGACCCACCTGCTTGATCGGCTCTTGACCAATGACTTTACGACTTCTCCGTCCGTAAACGACATTCGCCTCGTGTCCAAGCTCGCCCGCATTTGCCACTCGATCTACGACGCCGTGAAGGCGCATGACGGCTTGTCGAAGGGCGTCTTAGTGAGCTCGCCTTTGCTGTCCCCCTTTAAAATCTACTACGGTCGCGGTTCTCCAGTAAGCTACTTGAAGCTATCAGGCGGTATCTGCTTGGATGTGGGCGGATCCGAATCGCCTCTGAGTATTCTGGAGACGCTGTACCCCAAACCGCGCCGGATCCGTGGAAAGGAGCGCTTGAAGTTCGATTTCGCCACGTTATTCAGCAACAACATCGTCTCGTACGGGACGACGTATGTGCGGCAGGGCGCAGAGAAGCCTCGAGGAGTCATCTGGTGTTCCTTCCAAAAGGGAGCATCCATCGAAGAATTCACCGGCATCAAGATCTCTAAGGAGGAAGATACGTTCGTTGGTTTCGAATGTGACATCAACGACCTCGACATGCAGGCCAAATCCTTCCGCAGTTACCTCTACACTCGCCTGATGGGTAGGGTGGCCTATGATCTCATGTTATGAAACAGGCTGCATCTCCTTGACACACAGCGGGCGCGAGGCGTGATGAGTGGAGTCGGAGTCTGTTCTCTTGGGATGCGCGTGTATGTGTGGCGCACGCGTGACTTCGTGTGCTCAGGGGACGGCGGAGAGGGGCGAGAGGCAGCGAGAAGCGGAGTTTGAGGCGCACATTTGGGTCGAAAGTGCGTGTCGGACGTGGTCGATGGTGTAGCTGCGCGTTGGTATGTGTATATTTAATCCTTAATTACAGATTAATTGGCCCGTTACGTAACCGACGTCTTGCCACTCTTGCCACTGTGAACGGTTCACAGCTCGCCTCAAAAGTGCTCGCTTTTACAGAGGGTGTCACTTTGACCATATATGGAAGGTAGGATCCGAGCGCTCTCGGGACGGCAATGGACAGTCAGTGCCGTCCCCAGAGCACTGGGCGTGACGATCACTGTCACCGTCGCGCCGTTTGCAACGTTCACGATTCCGTTCGAACACTTTTCTACACCAGCCACCCATTCTAGAAACGATGCGTCTCAATTTCGCTAACGTCGAAACCAGCACGCCAAGGACGGAGATCATCACTTACAGCGTGACAGATACGGTCTGCTTGTTCATCCGCTTGTTAAATTTGGAGATGCCGTGCACATTGATGAACACTTTGCACTTTACAGTCATCCTCTCGTCACTACTCATCCTGGCCCTCGACAACCACCTGCTCATCGTCTTCAGCTTCTCAGATTTGTCGTGGACCTGCGAAGGAAACAACTTTGACTTCTTCGCCACCAGACGCACGATCGCCTTTACCAAGAGATCCCTGTCCAAGACTAGATCACCACACACGTGATCGAATGCATTGCAGTCCTCTTCGATCGCAGCGATGACAACGTCACTGTTCGACCTGATGTCGGGATGCCCATACCGGAGGCAGTCCCCGTTGTTTTTCACAACTTCCATCATCACGTCCACATCTTTTTGAGCGCCAGGAAACTTGGAATACTGAATCGCGCTGCCGTCGTTCTGTACGGCCTTGATCGTTACGTCCTTGCATCTCCGGATCTTGTCGCTGGCGTACTGTATCGCCTTTCCGTAGTTCTCGACCGCCGCCATCACGACGTCCTTTTCATTCCTCATGGTTTTCGACGCGCACTTCAACGCAAGACCGTTCTGACCCACCGCCGCCAAGACAATCTCCTTTTGATTGCGCCACTTGCCATCTACCTGTTCCAGCGCCATTCCCTCTTCCTTTACGGCTGCCATGACGATGTCAAAGTCGTCCGCAAGACGGTCGCTGACATATTGTATCGCAAAATGGCTGTTGGCCAGCGCATGCAGCGCGACGCGTTTGTTGTCGCGTACGTCATCGTCAAAGTACGAAATTGTATCGCCTTCGAACTTCGCTGCCCACATCGCAACGTCCGGGTCTGCTTTGACCTCGTCATTCGCCGCCTCCAAGATGTCGCAAATATCGCTCATCCTGCGCACGACCATCAATGCGGATATGACCTCCCATTTGCTTGACTTGGAGCCGATTGGGAATCCATTCATCATCATGACCTGTGCACCGAGACCAGAGAATGGGTGAGTCGTTATGGGAGGTGAGGGAGAGAGCACGAGGCGCACTGTGTGTGTGGGGGGGGGGCGTGCGGTGACTGGGGCGTTTGCTCTGCTCGGCGTCGCCGCCCAGAGGTCTCACCTCGTCGGGCGCGGCGGTCGTCGGAGATTCCGTTCCGATTGACGTCTCCAATTCGGAGAGCGCGCGTCGATGACTATAATAAAAGGGGGGTCTGATGCGTCCCAACTTCGCCAACGTCGAAACCAGCACGCCAAGGACGGCGATCATCACTTACAGCGTGACGGGGACGGCACCGGATCCCCGTCGCCGTCCCGGCCGTGCACCACTCCTACCTTCCATATATGGTCGAAGTGACACCCGATGTAAAATCGAGCACTTTGGAGGCCCTCCTGTGAACTGTTCACAGGTGGCAAGAGTGGCAAGACGTCGGTTACGTAACGGTATTTTGAGTGCCATATATGGACAACAACGACCAAAACACGACCATCGGCCTCCGTCACCGTCCCAGTCACACCGGGTGTGACGATCGCCGCACCTCTTCAAAATCAATGGGTTGCGCCCCGTATCGTCCGAACAGCACACAGACAGGAACACAGACACACACACACACTGAGAACAAAATCATGCAACAACACACGGCATGTGATTCGCATCGTGACGACGAAGACGTAAGGGTCATGGATGCAAGCGACGAAGACGAGAAGGAGTTCTCTACGCACATATCACCTCGCAGTGATTCGCCTTCCCCTGTCTTAGGCGCGCCGATACCACCCCCGCAAGGGGAAGGCACACGCTGCGACGCGCCACGGCGAGGCACGCGCGCTGGTGTGCACAAAACGCGGTTTAAACGTCGAGTGCTCTTCGTGAAGCGAGACAAGACAGTGAGTCATTTCCTCGGTCGCGATGAGTACAGATACTGCACGAAAATTGTGGTAGCAACTCATCGAGGGATAGCTGTAAGAGGCGACGATATATATCTGCGCAATGTGAAAGAGCGTGGTGATATAGACGCCCTCATAGGCGAGTACAACGAAGAGCTGGGGTGCGAGGAGCTGTTGGCACTCGAAGAAGAGGCCAAAGAGATCGCGTCGCAGCTTACCTCTGACGCAAATGGCTCGACGATGGTTGTCGTTGCTTATACGAAGAAGGGGCTCCATGGGGCACACCTGCTTGCGAAACTCGCGAGCAAGTTGATAGCAACGGCTGGAAGCGTCGATTCTCCAACTCGCGCTCAATTGGACGATCCGAGCGAGTGGATCTACCGAGAGCTGTGGGACGTGCTAAAGAAGACGGAAGTTGGTGACATGCGTCGTGTAATTGAATCGTGGTATCACGCGGCGGACCAGGCATCGCTAGTAAAATCTCAGAACCGTAGCGGAGCTCTGTGAGTTCTTCGCGCGCTCACAGCATGCTTGACATACGTCAATGCCACCAAGCCCTCGAGACAGCAATAAATATCCCTTCTATCGTGCTGTGTGTCATTTTCGCGTTGTTCCTATCAGTAGACACCGTCGTAAATGCGTTCGCACTGAGCAGAATGCTCAGAGTCACCTCTTCTCATCAAGGCCGTCTGTAACGCATGCACCGGCGCGATCTCGCCGTCAGGCACGACAGCTGGTGCACGTGTACGTCTCGTTGAAACGTATTGCTGCACTGCATTTGAAGCAGCACGTCGCCTTGCAGCGCGAGCATCTGCTGGAGGTGCGAGCAAATACCACGCCTGTGTATATGTCGACGTCTTGGGTGCACGATGCACATCGAATGGTCGTGTGTTTGGACGCGATGTAAGTTTTCAAAGAAAATGTATTTATAAATCCTATACCTTTGTCTATAATACGTTGGATCTGTAATTTAGAGTGTAGAAAGGCCTCTCGACATGTTTTGCTCTCGAAGGCCTGCTCGACGTCATCCGCTTCCATCGAAGCGATGTGTGGAAATCCATTATGGTCCTCAGAGAGTTGTTGAGCAACGGGACGCTGGAATGGAAAGAGCTGGAGCTTGTTGTAGGAGCCGCTTCTCAAAAACTCTTCGACGCCGCATAGCAGTTTGACCAGCGCATCTTGGCGATTGGCACGAGGAGAGACACGGAGAGTAGACAGGTCGCTCCCGACGGCGCCCATGCCCAATGTCTCCATTGCGTTGCACCGGGCCCTCTCGATGGGACCCGGTATCAGCGAAGAGCATCCCATCTCACCACACACGTCTTTGGGAAGCGTTGCTCCCATCACGTCGTTACAAAGGGCATATCCCATCGAAAGTAGGCAAAGAAGGTTTGAGACGACATGTAGCTCTTCTCGGTCTCTGTCGCTTCTTTTGCGCATGCTCCGTATCTCGGTACGCACCTGCGTCAATGCGAACGTCGCACATATGTCGATGGCCCACAGATTGTCTCCACCCACGCGCATTATTGGATTGTAGACCGATTCCATCAGGGACGCCAGCTCTTTGGATGCATATGTGTCGTTCGGCGTTCCAGGTCTGAGCTCGTACTGACTTGGCCTCGCTGCGATCCTCGTTGTGAGAGCCAACACGAGTGGGATGCACATAGGGTGCTGCATGCCATCTGGAAGCGCGCCATGTGCGATAGGGCTGCAGATGATGTCGAGGAGGCCGGAAGGTGATAGCATACCACAAGCCACCCTCGACTGCTTCAAATAATGCGCGGCTTCGGATGCGGAGTGCGACGTTGCGTCCGAGGGCATCGAACCGGACAGATTGGACAGCAGCATCGCTTGCACGTTGTCATAGTTGGCTTTTGAGGTCGTTTCGTACAATCTCCGTGGCCTGTCCGGCATTGCGCTCCCAGCCAGCATTCCGGCGATGACAAAGTCATGGCTTCCTGGTCGAATGCTTTCTGTGTAGTCGTCGTGTAGTACTCGGACCGTGGAGACGAAGATCATTTTGTTCCCTGCATTGTCTCGTGCCACGTTGGAGTCGTGCGGCGCTTTGGTGGCATGGTTCGAGACGTCGATTGGATAGAACAAAGGGATGTAAGGCGTCGACTTCGTGTGCCGTTGTCCAACGTTAAGTGCGCCATTTGGCCGTAGGTCGCAGTCCACAAGAAATGTGAGCACTATGGAGACGGTGATGAGGTGCGGTTGTTTTTCCAGCATACACACGGACGTCATGCGTACTTCATTCGGTCTCAAAGGAGCAGACATGCGCCCTTTCGGCCAGCTTCGAACATAGTACGTCGTGAGTCTTCTGTTTGTACTGACGCCGGCGTTCCAGTTTGCCATGCACTTGGGCCACTCTGGTGACATTGGTCCGGAAACGACGACGGTGGTGTAGTTTTGTTTGGACATGGGTCCAAATATGCTGTGACACATCGACTCTACAGAGTCAAAGCTTGTATCTTGTGCATCGACGAGCGTGTCCAACTTGGTCGATCCCATGCGCCAGGCGTGGAGTCGTGTACGAAGACTTCCATGTCTGTCACGGATTGCTCACTATAGCGCGTCCAGCTCACCTCAAGCGTACGAATTGCACGTTCAGAAAATTATGTTTCGCTGACACTCTCTGACGTCACAAAATATACAGAAATTTATATGTTTAACTCAAGCAGCGAAGAACGATGTCACGGTACATCGAAACTCGACTGTTTTCTTTTCCATGTCTTCTGTCATGAGTACACTGTGCGGTAAATCTTTCATGAGAATCCGTAGAAACATGAGCCTTGTCAAGTCTGCACTGAAAATGGGATCTTCGTCGTAATTTGTAAAATTTTCTTGGATCGTTTGTTGCACGTATGTTTCCATGTTGTCGTTTAGGAAATCTTCTGTCCGATACCCCCATGCGTCGTTGGTCGTAAAAAACTTGAATTCAACAATACCGACTCTACAACGTTTTGTATCTGACTCAAAAATATTTATTTTGTCTTGAGCGCGCAGAGATCGGACACCGTCACAGTCCCCGTCATAACGGGTGCGACGATCACTGTCCGTGGTGATAGTAGGTTTCTTTTTAATGTGGATCTCCGGCCGAATCTTGCAACTACAGGTTCGGTACACCAAGGCACGCTGCTACAAGGCTTCTGTCACGACCGTTCAGAGGGTGTGCGTTTTCCAACGACCTTTGCAGCGCGAAGCGACGACTCCATGTGTCAAGAAGGCTACTCGTCATCGTCATCGTCCGTATATATCCAAGCTGCAGCAAACGAGGCGGCTTGCTGTGGGGTGGCGAGTTCCATCGACATTTGGCCAGAGGTTCTTGAAGTGGTTTCAAGTCGACCACCGTCAAACTCGAACGTCATGTCGTCGTAGCAGCACGGGTCGTCGCCTTCTTCGAACCCAGGGACGGGGTATGATACTGGAGGAATGTCGGCGTCGCCCGCTGTACCCTTCATAAGCCCCCCCTGGGTCCACTCGACATCCGTCACGTGGTTTCCACAGGCGTCCAATTCTCTGACGGAGGATGCCATGCCTTGATAGAGACGCCACACTCCCTTGTCGCCTTCCGAAGCAAACCCCGAGGAGTCGGCATCTCGTAGAAGGCGAACGAGTCGCTCGTCTTTGTCTCTGTAGATGTTGTCTACCTTTGAAGCCGTCGTGCTTGCGATTGGGACCAAAAGAATCTCTTCGACAGGCTCACTTTGTCCGATACGATGAACGCGTGCTGCGGCCTGGCGCACTTCTTCGTTGGACCAGGGATACGAGCCGAATATTACGAATGTCTCACATCCCGGGCACAGAGTGACGCCCACCCCTCCGGCTTTCGTGATGAACATCACTCCTTTTGGAACTGCGTTGGACAGGAAGGTCGATATCATCATATCTCGCTCTTTGACGGACCGTTTTCCGGTGTACTCGATGACGACGCCACAGCCTCCCGCATGCCTCAGGAAGTTGGACGCTATTTCGACCATCTTGACTTGTGTCGTGAAGACGACAATTTTCGTACGGCCCGCCCTCTGTCGGCTTCGGATGATCTTGTGGAGCAACAAGCACTGTCGTGAAGGCGACCTCAACGAAAGCTCTGCGTCGTCCATGCCGTCTGTACGCTCGACGCCATATCCCGAAGCTCCTCGTATGCACAGCGTGCGGTCCATGTATCCCTGCTCCATTGTGCTCACCGACCGAAGGAGCTTTCCGATCATCATCTGCTGTTCGTGATCGCTCCCTTTGAAGGACAGTGAGCGTGCTTCGCGGACAGCGTTTTCAAACGTCTGCAAGCATTGCGTTTTTAGAGACAGTGCGATGTCTGCCGACGACGAGCTCGTGGTGTCGTCTTCGCTGCCTTCTCCCACAAACGGGTGAAAATTGACGCGAACGACTCGCTTTGGAGGTAGATTCAGAACGAACGACGTGACACGGGAAATATACTGACTGTGTGCATATCTGACGGTGTCGTAGCGTATGGCGGAAGAACATCCGGGCTTGGTCCATGTGCACCGGTTCCAAAGGCTCGTGTCGTTCACCGACATGGTCTTGAAGAGTCCCGAGGCCTCATTGGGAGAGTTGTTGAAGGGCGTTCCGCTCATGGCGATGACGTATTTGGATATTTTTGTTATTTTGTTGATGGCATAGCAGCGGGTGCTCGACGCGTTTGTAAACAGATGACACTCATCGACAATCATCAGCGTCGGCGCGATGCTGAACAGAGGGTGGACGGGAGGGCTTCCGACGGCACCCGTCCGCGAGTGCTTCGCGATCGGACTGGTACGTCGTTCGTACCCTGATACGTACAGTCCCGTTTGTCGGTAGTTTGTGGCGGGGAAGCGTATGCTGTGTGGGTTTTTCCACATGAACGTCTTCAACGCAGAAGTGATACATTCTGGTGTGGTGATGACGATCGTTGCGGTGGCGAGTACCGAAGCGGTCAGCCTGTGCTCCTGTGACGTGGCGACGACGTTCTCGTCGTTAACGTCCATCCATGAGAGAACGGTCTCCTTCCAAACGGAGAGAACAGCCAACGGAACGACGACCAGTGCGGTGAAGTGTACGTCGGTCGGCGTGTAGATGTGAACCGCCGAGGCGATGGCCATCGCAGCCATGGTCTTTCCTGTACCCATGCACCAAAAGAGCATGTGTCGCACATAACGGTCCTTCCACTCGATCTGGATGTCCTTCGCAATGACCTCGACTGCCACCTTCACTTGGTGAGGGAAAAACGTGTTTGTTCTATGCGAGTTGGGGTTCCTCCGTCTGATGACACCTCTCCTGAGTTGATGCGGTACGGTCAGCCCGTCGGAGTACAAGTAGGGGGTGAAGGACGTTAGAATATTGTCGCAATGCCATTTCTTGCACAATGCGTTCGCCGCGCGACATGTCTTCCCCAAAGCCACCAGCTCCTCTTTCGTGAGATGTTCTGAAACGGTACGCAAGGACGCAATGGTCTGCTCATCCTCCGCATTGATCAGCGTGTTCATGAGAGCGAGCGGAGCAAGCTGTTCTGCGAAAGAAGAGGATGGCGTATTCGAAAGCGCCGAAAAAGCGCACAGATAGCGTGCTGGGCTCCGCGTCAAAATTACAGAGAGACTGCAGGGGTTGGAGACACAAACTCCAATTTGTACTTTCGAGGACCATCATCGGGTGTGGCTCGATACGTTTGTATCAGCGACCTCGATACGAGGTCGCTGATACATAATACCTCGCTTGTCTATGACTGGGCATAAAAACGGAAACGACGTGTGGTGTGTCGTTCGCCGACTTTGTCATTCCTGATGCTGTGGGTACACCGAACACGACGATTGTCGTGTACTTTAGCACATTTTCCATTCTTGGCCGTTACAAGCCGTTACGTAACCGACGTCTTGCCACTCTTGCCACCCCGAAACCGTTCACACCTCCCCCTTCACAGCTGCCGAGGTGGTCAAAATGCGGAGATTGTTTCGTCACAGAGTAAGATCGCGTGCTACCCGTTACCATACAAGGAAGGCATGTTTCGTCAAAACCCTTTTTAGGAATGCCTACCTTCCTTATATGGGAACGGGTAGCACGCGATCTTACTCTGTGACGAAACAATCTCCGCACTTTGACCACCTCGGCAGCTGTGAATGGGCAGGTGTGAACGGTTTCGGAGGGGCAAGAGTGGCAAGACGCCGGTTACGTAACGGCATGTAACGACGCTAAATCGACAAACGGGACGACCCTCACACCAGAAATCGTTCCCATCGCTAGGGGAATACCAAACGTGACCATCAGCACCCCCAACGCTTGCTTTCACTCAGTTCGTGACACCCAACGACCAGATTCGCTCCCACCATCCTCAAACCGACACACGGCGTTTGTAGATGGCCATGCCGCGCGCCATTGCGCTGGGGGAGTTCGCGACGCGGGCGTCGATCGTCAGAGCAGCCTCGACCGCGTTGCGCGGGAGCCGCATTCCCTTGATGTTCGATTCGCAAAGGATGTCGACCACGTTCATGCGCGCTCCGATGGTGGCGAAGAGGAACTCGTCGACGACGCCGTCGACAGCGTCGATCAGCGAGGCCTGAAAGTCCCTCTGCGCGTCTGCCCAGACGTAGTTGCCATGAGTGTCGTGCCCGCGACGTCCTTTGAACGCACGAGAATAGTCGGCGTGTCCGTTACGTCCATAGTCGTCGGGATAGTCGCCCTCGTCTGCAGAGATGTCATTGAACGCAGCAGAGCGAGCGATGGAGTCCTCGATGGCGTAGTAGTCCTTGATGTACGCTTCGGAGGGCTGGGGGACGATTGTCACGCTGCTCCCCAGATACTTCTCATCTTCACCCTCGTATGGAAGGTCCTTCGAAAGTGTCAGCTGGATCGAGGGATCGTTAGTGGCAACGTAGATGGTATCCTCCACGTGTTGCATCGGGCGGTGGCCACCGTGGACAAGACCAAGTATGGGCACGGTACCGAGATCATCTTCGTCGTAATAGCAGAAGGTGAAACGCCCTTCGTTCTTTCCAGGAGGCATGATGCCGATCATGATGTCGCAATCGGGCGTGATGGCATCCAAGAGAAAAGGGATCGCACACCACGTCGTCATAGGATCATCAGGATCGTACTCGTCGCCAAAGACGCGGCAAGGGTCGATCCTAGCTTCCTTGAGGCCTTCCGTGATGCACTTGAGCATTGGCGATGCAAGAAGCGCGCGCTGCTCCGGAGTCATGTTCCGTGAGACGAACTCCTTGACGGGGACGCTGGCGACGATTCCTCCGTCCGGGTTGTGAAAGACCTTGAGCGCTGGGATCTCGACGTGCTTTCGCTTTTGAGAGCATCCCTGCTCCTCATCGGCAGAACCAGCTAGACTGCGATAGATTGGGCCACTGTAGATCATTTTCTCGGTGTATTTGACGAAGTCGGAGGGGTTAATGATGCCGTGCAGCATGGATGCCAGACATGGCAATGCCGCACAGGGCGTCAGCTTCATCCTGTGCTCGCGCTTGATGGGAAAGACGACCATGCTCGTGCCGATGACAGGGATGCTCTGTATGACTGCGATGCCTCCCTTCTCGGTGCGTGCGACGAAGACGAGGGTGTTGTCGCAGGAGACCGTGTTGCCGTGGGATGCGAACTTCGCTTTGGCAGACACGAGGGCCCGTCCGGTCTGGGAGGCGCTCAACATAGCACCGTCAACTGTAAGACACATGGTGGTTGCGCGCACCGTGTGTGCGCGGTGGGCGGGGCGGGTGGTCTGGTCGGTCGGACCGATCGGCGTCCCCACCCTCGGCGGGCGCGGCGATCGCCGGGTCCGCCGAGATCGCGGACGCGGACCGGAACGGGAGCTCCGCCCGGCGATCTCCGCCCGGCGATCTCGG
>Ga0228627_1001704_pt1 | contig 11147 bp, 10 predicted proteins | sample 33DmetaG_FD_190483 | JGI IMG/M metagenome (GOLD analysis project Ga0228627, IMG submission 190483) | Seawater microbial communities from Monterey Bay, California, United States - 33D | ecosystem: Environmental > Aquatic > Marine > Coastal | place: USA: California | collected 2016-09-28 | reverse complement strand
AAAGTTTAGCACAGCTAACAGACGTTGATATATCTGCAAGAACCGATGGTTCGCTTATGCAATATGATTCAGCGGCTGGTAAGTTTAAAGTTAAATCTTTGATTGAAGATACTGGTTCTTTATTAAAAATTAACGGTGGATCATTTTAGGGAATAGGATATGGCAGGCACAGTAATTATAACCAAACACAGTTTATCGACGGGGAGTCCGGCAACTGATGCGTTATCGGTAGGTGAATTAGCCTACTCCTTTGCCTCAGATAGATTATTTATTGGTGAAACATCTGGTAGTGATGTAGTAGCACGAATTATAGGTGGTCAGTTATATACTGACATGATGGATCACACTGCTGGTACACTAACAGCATCATCCGCAATCATAACAGATGCAAACAATAAGATTGACCAATTAAATGTTGATAATATATCAATTAATGGTAATGTTATTTCATCAACAGATACTAATGGTAATATTAATCTTACACCAAATGGTTCTGGTTATGTTGTATTAGATTCACTAAAATATCCAAGAGCTGATGGTTCTGCCAATCAATTCTTACAAACTGACGGTTCAGGTAACCTATCATTTGCCACAGTTATATCATCATTAAGTATTGGTGCTGATACAGGTTCAAATGATTCAGTAAACACTGGTGAGGTCATCAATTTCGCTGGTGGTACAGGTGTAGCTACGACCGTAACAGATAATACAATCACAATAGCTATTGGCCAGGCAGTTGCAACAACTTCTAATGTTCAATTTGCTAACACAACAATTACAGGTAACTTAACCGTACAAGGTACAACTACTACGGTAAATAGTACAACAACAACTTTAGAAGATCCAATTATAACGTTAGGTACTTCAGGTTCATCAAGCTCTGATGATAACAAAGACCGCGGTGTTGAATTTAGATACAACGATGGATCAGCAAGAGTTGGTTTCATGGGTTGGGACGATTCAGCCTCTGGATTTACAATGTTACAAAGCGCAACAAACTCATCAGAAGTATTTTCTGGTACACCAGCTGGTTTACATGTAGGCACACTAACATTAGTGAATGATCTTGCGGTAGCACAAGGTGGTACAGGATTAAGTTCATTTACAAGTGATGCTGTAATGATCTCAAATAATGCTGGTACTGGAATGTCATTCATCGATGTTTCAGGTGCGCAAAGCCAATATAACGTTATTGGCTTCAATTCCTCAGGAGTTCCTATCGCCACCACAACTATTGATGGCGGAGCATTCTAATTAATTTGAATTGAGTTACGTTATATTATAAATAAGTACATGGTGGTTATATAATCACCTTAAACAATTAGATGGCATATATATGGCAGGAACAGTAGTAAAAATCAAGCAATCCACGGTTGCGGGAAAGAAACCCGTATCCAGTGATCTGCAACAAGGCGAACTCGCAATCAATGTTCAAGACCAAATTTTATATTCCAAGGATGCTAGTGGAGAAATCTTTGCCATTGGCTCAATTAAAGAGATAGACTTTGGTAACTGGAATAGTGATGTATTATTAGATGGTGGTGACAACAACGATGCAGTTCTAAAAACATATGACGGAGGAGCCTCAGTATGAGTACCATTTTTAAATTAAGAAGAGACACCGCGGCCAATTGGTCGAGTAACAACCCAACACTAGCAGAAGGTGAATTAGGTTATGATAAAACTAATGTATACCTAAAGATTGGTGATGGTACTACAGCATGGAATTCATTAGGACAGTTTACACAATCTGAAGAATCTATCACAGACTTTATAGGTGGAACGGTTACAGGTAATACTGAAACCTTTATTACAGTAACCTATGACGATTCAGATAATACACTTGACTTTGTAGTTCCAGTATTAGACGAGGATAACCTCGCAACGAATTCAGCAACACATTTAGCTACACAACAATCAATCAAAGCTTATGTGGATGCACAAGTAACAGCTCAAGACTTAGATACAGCTGGTGATTCAGGTACAGGTTCAGTTGACTTAGATAGTCAAAGCTTAACAATATCTGGTACAGCAAATGAAATTACAACCGTCGCTTCTAATCAAGGCATCACAATCGGCTTACCAGACAATGTAACAATCGCAGGTAACCTAACCGTTGCAGGTACACAAACAACTGTTTCATCGACTACGGTTAATGTTGCAGATCCAATGTTATCATTGGCTACAAACAATGGTTCAGCAGATGCTGTTGACATAGGTTTCTATGGTTTATACGATACAAGCGGTTCACAAGATCTATACTCTGGTCTATTCAGAGATGCAACAGATAAAAAATGGAAGATCTTTAAAGATAACCAAGCTGTACCAACAACTACAGTCAATACTTCAGGAACAGGTTATGCGGTTGGCACATTAGTTGCTGATATTGAAGGTGATATAACAGGTAGTATTGCAGGTGCAACGGCCAATATGACTGGTTTAGTTACATACGGAAGTTTATCTGATGGCACAATAACTGTAACAGCGTTTGTTGATGAAGACAATATGTCATCTAACTCTGCTACATTAATACCTACACAGCAATCTGTTAAAGCTTATGTAGATGCTCAAGTAACAGCACAAGATTTAGATATACAAACAGATGATACTGCTTTATCAATTGATTTAGATAGTGAAACATTAGGTATCGGTGGTAGTACAGGTATTAATACAACAGTTTCTGGTAACAATGTACACATTTCAGTTGATTTCAAAGATGAAGACAATATGGCTTCAAACTCTGCAACTCATGCTGCTACTCAACAATCTATTAAAGCGTATGTCGATGCACAAGTTACTGCACAAGATCTTGATTTCCAAGGTGATTCAGGTGGTGCACTCAGTATTGATTTAGATTCAGAAACATTAGATATCGCGGGTGGTACAGGTGTTACAACAACTGGTTCAGGTAATACTCTTACAGTAGCTATCGGCCAGCCTGTTGCAACAAGTGATAATGTACAGTTTGCTAACGTTGTAGCTACTGGTAATCTCACGGTTAACGGTACCACAACTACTATAAATACAACTAACACCACGGTAACAGACTCTTTAGTAGAGTATGGTACAGGAACTTCAGGCACACCGGCTAATGATGCTGGTATTGTTATTGAACGTGGTGATGCTGCAAATGCATTTATTGGATTTGATGAGAGTGCAGATAAGTTTACGGTTGGTACAGGAACGTTTACTGGTGCTTCAACAGGTAATCTATCGATTACTACAGGAACATTAGTTGCAAACATTGAAGGTGCAACAGTAAGTACAACTGGTAACATAACAGTTGGTGGTACGGTTGATGGTAGAGATGTTGCTGCCGATGGTACTAAGTTAGATACAGTAGAAACAAATGCTGATGTCACAGATGCTACAAATGTAGAAGCTGCTGGCGCGGTTATGGAATCAGGTGCTAATGCTTCGGCTAAGATACCTGCTGGAACGACAGCACAAAGAGATGGTTCTCCAAGTGCTGGATTTTTAAGATGGAATACAACTATACCAAGAGCTGAGATATATACAGGAAGCGAATGGAGTTTAGTTGGTGGTGGTAATTCAACAAAACAGGTTGCATGGGAACATGAATCTGTATTGGCCTCTGGTGAGAATTATGCTATGGAAGATGGCAATAATGCGATATCAGCTGGACCGATTACTATCGATTCAAATAGTTCATTTACAGTCGGAAGCGGCAGTACATGGGCAGTAGTTTAATTTATTAGGAGAGACAAAAAATGTCAAAGATAAAATTTCAAGGTGACTCGGGCGGAACAGGTGTATTTACAATTGCTTCTCCTAACTCATCCACAGATAGAACGATAACATTACCTGATGCTGCGGGTACGCTACTTGATTCAAGTTTAGCGTCATCTGCAACTGTTGGGTTTGTTATTGATGAAGATAACTTTTCAAGTGATTCAGCCACAAAAGTACCTACACAGCAATCCGTCAAAGCTTATGTAGATGCTCAAATTGCGGCAGAGAATACTCTTGCTGAAGACAACGATGTAAATATTACATCTGCTGCTGACGGTGCAATGTTATTATACGATACAGGAACATCAAAGTGGATTGATAATGTAATGTCAGGTGATGCTACAATGGCAGATACTGGTGTAATATCACTAGCTGCTAACACAGTAGATTCATCAGAATTAGTTGATGGTTCAGTTGATGCAAGTCATCTTGCTTCAGACTCGGTTATAACGGCTAAAATATTAGATGCAAACGTTACAACAGCAAAGATTGCTGATTTAAATGTTACAACTGCTAAGATTGCTGCCGATGCTATTACTGCGGCTAAAATTGCAGATGATGTAATTAATAGTGAGCACATTGTTGCAGACTCTATTGATGCAGAACACTTAGCACCTAATTCAGTTAATACTGATGCTATCATTGATGATGCGGTAAGAACTGCACATATCCTTGATGCAAACGTTACAACAGGTAAAATTGCTGATGCGAATGTTACACTAGCAAAGGTTGCTTCTCAAGCTGCTAACACAGTTTTAGTAAGAGATGCAAACAGCTCTGGTGTTGTTTCTGCTAAGGAAGTTACTGATACACAAATACTAATTGGTGATGGCACAGGATTTACTGCTGCTGCACTAAGTGGTGATGTAACAATGACCAATGCAGGTGCGGTAAGCTTAGCGGCTAATACTGTTGATTCGGCTGAACTAGTTGATGGCGGAGTAGATGCAAGTCATCTTGCTACTGATTCAGTTACTACAGCTAAAATTGTTGATGCAAATGTAACAACAGCGAAGATAGCCGGTGATGCAATTACTGGAGCTTTGATTGCTGACAATGCAATTAATAGTGAACACTATACTGATGGTTCTATTGACACAGTACATATTGCTGCAGATCAAATCACTGGAGCCTTGATTGCCGATGACGCTGTTGATAGTGAACACATAGCAGCGGATTCAATTGATGCAGAACACCTAGCACCTAACAGTGTTAATAGTGATGCATATATTGATGCTTCAATTCAAACTGCTCATATCGCAGCTGATCAGATTGTTGCTTCATTGATTGCAGATGATGTAATTAACTCAGAGCATATTGTTGCAGATTCAATTGATGCTGAGCATTTAGCACCAAACTCTGTTAACACCGATGCTATTATTGATGCAGCTGTAAGAACAGCTCATATACAAGCTGATAATATTACAAGTGCGTTAATTGCTGATGACCAAATTGATAGTGAACATCTAGTTGATGGTTCAGTTGATAATGCTCACTTAGCAGGTTCAATTGCTAACGCTAAACTTGCTAACTCAAGCATAACAGTTTCAGATGGTTCAAACACAACAGCTACAGCTCTTGGTGGTACAATCACTTTTGCTGGTACTGCTAATGAGGTTACAGTCGCTGAGTCTTCGGGAACGATCACAGTCGGTTTACCTGATAATGTAACGATTGCTGGTAACCTAACAGTATCTGGTACATCTACTTCAGTATCATCAACAACAATTGAAGTTGCAGATTCACTAATTGAAATTGCTACGAATAACAGTTCAGCTGACGCAGTTGATATTGGTTTATATGGTTTGTATGATACATCAGGTTCTCAAGACTTATATTCAGGTCTATTTAGAGATGCTTCTGATTCAGGTAAGTGGAAACTATTTAAAGATACGCAAGCACAACCTACTACAACAGTTAATACTTCTGGTACTGGCTATGCAGTTGGTACATTAGTTGCAAACCTTGAAGGTGCTGTAACTGGTGAGGTTACAGGTAATGCTGCTACTGCTACTAAACTTGCAACTGCAAGAGCGATCACTACTTCAGGTGATGTTGTATTAGCTTCAGCTAACTTTGATGGTAGTGCAAACTTTACTACAACAGCAACAATTCAAACTGGAGCCGTAGAACATGCGATGCTTGCAGGTGATGCAGTTGATGGTGATAATATCGCTGATGATTCTGTTAACTCTGAGCACTATGTTGATGCTTCAATTGATACAGCTCACATTGCAGATTTACAAGTTACAACTGGTAAGATCGCGGCAGATGCTATTACAGGTGCCAAGATTGCTGATGATGCAGTAGATAGTGAACATCTAGCCGATGGTTCTATTGACTTAGCTCATATGAGTGTTAACTCAATTGATAGTGATCAGTATGTTGATGCTTCAATTGATACAGCTCACATTGGTAACCTACAGGTTACTACTGGTAAGATAGCAGCTGATGCTATTACTGGTGCTAAAATTGCTGATGACGTTATTGACTCAGAGCATATTGTTGCTGATTCACTTGATACAGAGCATTATGCTGCAAACTCGGTAGATACTGCGGCCCTTGCTGGAGATGCTGTAACAGGTGCTCAGATAGCAGATGATGCTATTGACTCAGAGCATATAGTTGATGGTTCGGTTGACTTAGCTCATATGTCAGCAAACTCAGTTGATTCTGATCAATATGTAGATGGTTCAATTGATAATGCTCATTTAGCTAACGATGCAGTGAATGGTTCTAAGCTTGCCGATGATTGTATTGATAGTGAACACTATACTGATGGTTCTATTGACACGGCTCATATTGCTGATGATCAGATTACTGAAGCGAAGATGGCTAATGATGCTATTGGTTCTGCAGAGTTGAAAACATTATCAACATTATTGATTATCAACGCTGCTGGATCTACAGTTAAAACTTGTCACACGGCGGGAGCATAATATTAACAATGTCTATTTATACTTTGTTCTTAAAAACGGGTATAAATAGACTTATAACAACAGGAATAAACTATGGCAGCAAGAACACCAGTTAAAATTAGTTCAAACAATTTGAAGGAGATGTCGGCCGACGATAAAACTGCGATTATTAACCGTGCAAAATGGTTATATATGAATGATCAGACAGTGACATTATCTCAAGTTGGTAGCAGTGGTACACTAGATGCAATTACTGATACAAGAACTCAGGCAGGTGCAGCTACAACACACGCGAGTAGCTTCCGATCTGCAGGAGATACACCGGATGTAAGTACGGTAACAGTATCGTATGATAAGATTAGTCAAGCAACAACAGGTTCATTAACATTTAATGATAATGGTTCTACAACAAGATTCCCTGTATATGTAAATTCAAGTAACAATATACAAGCTATGACTCCACAAGAGATGTTTGATACTTATGCAGATACTCTTGTCGATGCAATCATTGCAGCAGAACCATACAAGATACATACAGCTACTTCATTAAGTGGATACACTAATGTTTCATCAACAGCAGTATTTACAGATACACGAGCAAATGCAGGAGCATATAGTGCGGGTGGTATCACTGAAACACAAGATCAACCAACAACAATTACTAACTATTACCTTATGAGATCAGATGGTTCAGAGACTGATTACTCAGCTTTACCAATGTATATCAATGGTGATAATAATCTCAGAGAATATACAGAAGCAGAGTTTGATGCTGTTATTAAAGAGATGATTAAGTATGTAGTAGTGAATTTAAATTCACACAAAATACGTTACTATATTGGTGGCTCAGGAACAACTATGGGTTCAGGTATGGTTAACACTAAACTAGATGGTTCAACATACGCACAACGAGAAGTTGGTGGAGATGACTATCGAACACAAGAGTTCCCGGCTGGTTCAGTCGCGACAATTGCAACACATTTATTAAAAGCGAGGAAAGAATAATGGAATTAAGGGATGGACAAATGATAACCAAAGAAACATTCATAGGAGCAAAATTCATCGATAATGAAAGACAATTCGTTGAAGTAATGCTTAATATGGATCATACAGAAGAAATTCATTTAACACCGTTGGTCATTGAAGCTGATGAGGAAAACCCACATTTCCAGGATCTTATGGGTTTAGTCTCTATGGATCAACTTCATGAAGACACATGGAATGAAAAGAAAGCTGAGAGTGATGCCTTTATCGAGACAGCGAAAGCTGTTATGATGGAAAGCGGTCTACTAGAAGCTGAAACAGCATTGTCAAAGACAAAGATGTTCCCTACACTTGTAGAAAATATCTTTACTAACATGGAAAATGAAGATCATCTATTTGCACTAAAGCTTGCATTGTTTGAATTACAAGATATACGTGAATCAGAAAATGTTGAAGAGAAAACTGCATTAAGAAAGGCACAAAATAAGATTGATATCTTACAACATGCATTTAATATTATGGGTGTAAAGGGAACTGGTGATGATGCTCCTGCTACAACTGACCCAGTTGCTAATGCAAAAGCTTTAGATAAAGCAGAAGCAACAATGGCAGCAGAGCTTAAAATGCCTAAGCATCAGAGACCTGCAACAGTAGCAAGGAAAACTGCAGCTACTGTAGCTAAGAAAAATCCACCAAAGAAGGGGAAAAAATAATGGCAACGATAGTAACAGCAGTAGGAACAACAGTAGCTTCACACGCATCTAACGGAAACAATGTTGGTCAAGCAAATGTAGTCAAGGTTGTAGCAGGAAGTGCAGCTAACTTAGAAGTTCATACAGCTTCAAAAGCAGCATTACTTGGTACTGTAGCTATGGCTTCAGGTGAAACAATGTATATTAAAAAGGATACAACACACGAGTTAGCAGCATCTGATAATGCTACATCTTGGAAGTTTTCTCCAGTTCTTACAGAAGGTTAACGTTTAAGGAAATAGGGTGACCACCAACCGGTCCACCCTTCTTCCATTATGTGATGCATTTGTCCTAAGGTGCACACACTAAAATTCTTATCTCTTTCTTTAATATTAAACTTCGGGCAAACCGGATTATACATCTCGTATTCTATTTCTTTATAGTACCACTCATCACTACCTAAATTATATTTCTTCATATAATCATCAGCATAAGGCCAGAATTTTTCCCATATGTAAGATACATCTCCAGTCCAGGAAACAATAGAAGAGTTTAAGGGTGTATGTGCAGGTTCTCTCCACCATTTGTCATCTAACAATGTGAAGTTTTGTTTAAACATATTCCGTAATCTTCCGTATATAATAATGTCTAAATCAAAATATAGATTCTCACCATCTCTATACTTGTCATACATCTGAAATTTGTTATACCAATTACCATACAAGTCTTCTTCAATAACCACAAACTCATCGTATTCAATACGTGAATAGGTATCGATCATATGCTTTAAGTTGTCAACATGCCATTGAGTAAACTTATCACCGAATCTACAACATATTATTCTCTTCATTTCCAATAATCCTTAATCCATCCATTACTATTATTGTGTATATTATTATCTGGACCCGTAAAGTGTACCACTTTGATATTAGGATTTAAATCTTCCATAAACATATAGTCATCAAACTTTTCAAGGTATAGTCTATTGTTTATAGTATTTTCTTTAATATCCATATCACATTTGCCTATCCATTCAGGTGGTGTTTTAGTTAATTTTATATTATGTTCATCTGTTCTCCAGTTAACATAGTTCTGTTCACCATAGTATGGGAAGTGTACTTCTCTTTCATTGTAATAATGCATCTGCCAATACTCAGGGTTCTCAATAAAGTCATCCCATACATATGATAAACTGCCAGATTTAAATTTGTAAAAACCACCGTTGGTGTGTAGCTTAGATCTCCACCATATTCCATAAGTAACTAATTCTTTTTCTTCTACAGGATGGCCTATGAGGTCATCAATATTGCCCGTAATGACCTGATCTATATCCATGATTATGATATCATCCCCTGGTTCTTGGTAACCAAAGTGTGGAGAGAAGAATTTTAGTTTATGCCAATGCTTCTTTACGTTGCTATGGTGATTATATGGTAGTATTATATCAGCTGCAGTATTACCAGGATCATCTGTAATACATACTGATTGGAATGGAATACTACAGTTTTTTCTTATACTATCGTATAATTTCTCTACATAGTCTGGAGTATATTTGTCACTATAATATACCGTACATATTTTAAGCATCGTACCTTCTCCATACACAATCAAAGTCTTTACAAATTGCGTGTACTATCCTTGCCCAGCCTGGAACAAACTTTTGGTTATCAAAGATATAATGCCATTTTGGACTAAACCATTGTATAGGAATTTCATTTACTTTTATTTTGTATGAGAAGATTGTTTCGTTATCATACCTAAACATATCGATAATGTTTTGCGGGTATATACCTGTTTCTCTATAAGCATCACTTCTTAATGCTGTCATCATTTCTAGCACATGTTCTAAACCACCAAAGTAATCTAACTTCCTTATATGTTCTGCACTTGCTCCAATGATTCCTGTATTGATTACATCGTTATCAGGAAAATATCCACCGTCTAATAACATAGCTTGACAATTATAATACTTTGCTGTTGGACTACGTATACTTTGGTTAGCTTCTACATGATGAACAATCTTATCATTTTGTTCTATAACACATATACCTTTACTTAAATCCCACTCTTCAAAGAAATTTTCTGAATGTTGTTGCATTGGTATAGCGTCAAAGTCTAGGTATAGAATCTCGTCATAACTTTGTGCTAACTGTTCAAGCACATGTATCTTATAAAAGTTTATTATTTCATATCCAGTAACTTGTGGATAATCTGCTTTAAACTTTGTTTCAAATTCTTTATATCGATTATCGTATGTGTACATTTTAAATGGTACACCTATACTATCAGCATAATCTTTTTTACATTGAATTAATCTGTCATAGTGTACTTTAAAAGCATCAACAGTTATCGCTGCTTTCTCTTCAGTATCCCATTTGCTTTTACTTGTAGTGCCATAATGTTCAGCTGCCGGTATGTCGACATAGATACTATATATTATTCTTTTCATAACTTTCCGATTAATAGGTACCTGGTACCTCTCTCGTCTTCTAATTCATCCTCTGCCAACACTTCTGCACCGGGTGGTAGTTGTAGTTTAAACTCTTCTATGCTATCTATACAATTAATATGATCTGGAATATATCGCATGTTATTAGAAGTAAAAGCAAAGTGAGCACCTGGTTTAACGCGATCCCACCAAGCTTCGTCATACACTGGCCAATCATCATGATACTTTCCATCCCATTCATGGAAATGATTATATAATGCTCTCGGACCTTTTGGTCCCCACCATTTCATTGGCAACATGTGTTCACACGATGTATTAATAAAGATATCTGCAGTGTTATAACATTCTTTA
>Ga0228627_1001698_pt1 | contig 11153 bp, 10 predicted proteins | sample 33DmetaG_FD_190483 | JGI IMG/M metagenome (GOLD analysis project Ga0228627, IMG submission 190483) | Seawater microbial communities from Monterey Bay, California, United States - 33D | ecosystem: Environmental > Aquatic > Marine > Coastal | place: USA: California | collected 2016-09-28 | reverse complement strand
TTTCCTGATGGCTTGTTGGTTCAAGGAAAATACCAATTAAAACCTGAAACACCCTTTATACCAGGAATGGAGGTTGCAGGTGAAATAATGAAAACAGGTCAGCACGTATCAAATTTTAAAATTGGTGATAGAGTGGCTGCATTGTCACAGTTAAACGGGTATGCTGAACAAACTCTAGTTAAAGAGGCCTCTGTATTCAAAATACCTGAAAATATGTCCTTTGACGATTCATGCGCTTTGTTATGTGCATATGGCACTTCTCATTATGCTTTAAAACAAAGAGGTAAACTTCAAAAAGGAGAATTACTTGTAGTTTTAGGAGCATCTGGTTCTACTGGTTTAGCAGCAATTCAAATTGGAAAAATTATGGGCGCAAAAGTAATTGCTGTAGCTTCTAATGAAGAAAAACAAAAAATAGCTAAAGACAATGGAGCAGACATATCTATCGGATACGATAATTTAAAAGAAGAATTGAAAACTATTTCAGATGGTAAAGGTGTTGATGTTATATTTGATCCTGTTGGAGGAGACGTTTTTGAAACTGTAGCAAGAACTATGGCAAGAAATGGTAGGCTACTAGTAATCGGATTTGCTTCAGGTACTATCCCAAAATTAGCAGTTAACTTAGCTCTTGTTAAAGAATTTAGTGTTGTAGGTGTGTTTTGGGGTGCTTTTACTAGAGGAGAACCTGAAGAGTATAAAGAAAATATGATTGAACTTTTTCATTGGTATGAAAATAAATTAATTAAACCTCTTGTAGACGAAAAATTTCCTTTATCAGAAGCTAGTATGGTTTTAGAAAAAATTCTTTCCCGAGGAGCCAAAGGTAAAATAATATTAAAGCCATAATCATGCATTATTAATTTATTTAAATTATGATTCTATTATTCCTTTTTTACAAACATTCCAAAAAAATGCGAAATAAAAAACAAAACTGCACTAACTACTACTATTGATGGTCCGGATGGTGCATCAATTTCTACTGATAGATAAATACCTAAAATTACTGATATAATTCCCAATAGGGTTGCAACAATAGCCATCTTTTCTGGAGAATTTACTAACCTCCTAGATGTTGCTGCAGGTATTATCAACATTGCCGTTATTAATAGTAATCCAATAATTTGAATTGATACTGCAACAACGATTGTAAGTATTGAAGTTAAAAGTAGATTTATGAACAAAGGGTTTACCCCTTCAGCTTTTGCCAAATCCTCGTCGATAGTTACTAAAAGTAATGATGACCAATTTAAACAAATAATTATTACTACAAATAATACTGCTAAATACATACCCCAGAGATCATTCTGAGTTACAGCTAAAATATCACCAAACAAGAAAGCATGAACGTCAATTTTAATTCTATTCATTGAAATAACTATAATACCAATGGAAAGAGCTAAATGAGCCAACACACCTAATAGCGTATCAGAGGATAAAAGTTTACTTTGTTGTAACCATAAAAACAGAATACCAAACAATAAACATGTAAACACTATACCTAAATTAATGCCTACACCCATTAAAATACCTAATCCTACTCCAAGCAAAGAGCTATGAGCTATGGATTCGCCGTAGTAAGACATTCTCCTCCATACAACGAAACAACCTACTAGGCCTGATATCATAGCAACGGCTAAACCTGCTAAAATACCTCTTAAAATAAAAGGATCAGTTATTTTCTTCTCCAATGATAAAATTCTGATTATTATGGTTATGTCTACCATTAGAGTGTTGGTAGACGGCCATCATGTTTGCCATATCTTTTCCAAACATTGAAATAAATTCTGGATCTTTTGTAATTTGCTGAGGTTTACCTGAACAACATATGTGATTGGATAGACATAGTACCCTCTTGGTAGAAACCATAACTAGATGTAAATCATGAGATACCATCAAAATACTAAGGTTTCTTTTTTTATAAATGGACTGTAAAAGTTTATAGAAATTCATTTGACCTGAAATATCTAAATTTTGGGCTGGTTCGTCCAAGATAAGTAAGTCTGGATTATTTAATAGACTTCTAGCCAACAAAACTCTTTGCATTTCACCACCAGATAAAATTGATAATTGTTTATCAATGATTTTATCAATCTGTGTTTCTAAAATAACTTGTTGAAATGAGATTTTATCAAATTTTTTTCTAACTGTTATAAAGCTTTTAACATTTATAGGTATTGTATTTATAACTTTGATACTTTGAGGCATATAGCCTATTTTTAAGCCTTCCTTTTTATTAATTTCTCCAAATTCAGGTTTATAAAAGCCCATAAGACATTTTAAAAGCATCGTCTTACCAGCACCGTTAGGCCCAATTATAGAAACAAAATCATTTTTATTAATCTGAATATCAATATTTTTTAAAATAGATTTTTGATTCTTAATTACGCTAATGTTTTTAGCAGATATGAGTGCATTTATTAATTTCATTTTTGAATACAATCATTGCAATGACCTTCAATTTCTAAAGTAGTGTTACTTACTATGAAATCTCTTTTGTTGGCAGATTTAAATATATTTTCAGTTAAATTTTTATCACAACATTCTTTATAAATATTACATATTTTACAAATAAGAAAATAACATTCCTTATGAACTTTAGGGTGAAAACAACCAACATATGAATTAATAGAATTTAATTTATGTATGAAACCATTCTCTATTAAAAAATCTATCGCTCTATATATTGTAGGTGGATGAGCTCTTTTTCCTGTAACTTCAGTAAAAACATCTAAAATTTCGTAAGCTTTTATCGGTTTCTTATACTTTATAATTATTTCAAATATTTTTTGACGTATTTCTGTAAAAACTAAATTATTAAGCTTGCAAATATCAAGAACTCTCGTAATTGACGCTTGAATCTCTTTTGTATCTTTTAATTTTGATCTCATAGTTAATCATACAACATAAAACTTGACTTTCATAGCTAAGTATAGTGTTATGTTATAACATTTCAACACAAATTTTAAAGGACGACTTATGATGAAGTTATTTTCTATTATAATATTATTTGTATTTTCAAGTATTAATGCTTTTGCTACGGAAACAACAGGAGTTATTTCAACAATACAACCAATAAATTCCTTAGTAAGTGCTGTGATTGGAAACACAGGTAAAACTATTTCAATTATACCCGCTGAACAATCACCTCATGATTTTAAATTAAAGCCCTCAGACGTAAAAGTTTTACAAAATGGTAATATAATTTTTTATGTTTCAAATCATTTAGAAAGTAGCGTCACAAAAGTTTTTAAAAATTTACCTAAGAACATTAAATTAATAAATTTAATGGAAGAAAGTGGCATTAATCATTTGGCTATACGTGATAATGCAGCTTGGGAACGTCATGACCATCATGGTGATGATCACGATGACCATGATAAACATGGTAAAAAACATGATGATCATGACGACCATGATAAACACGGTAAAAAACATGATGATCACGATGACCATGAAAAACACGGTAAAAAACATGATGATCATGACGACCATGATAAACACGGTAAAAAACATGATGATCATGACGACCATGATAAACACGGTAAAAAACATGATGATCACGATGACCATGAAAAAGAAGACGACGTGCATATTTGGTTAAGCCCAGACAATGCAATAAAAATCGTACAAAAAGTTAACAAAGTCTTAAGTCTTTATTTTCCAGAGAACTCCAAAATATATAATGAAAATACAACAAAATTTATTGATAAAATTAGAAATTTAAAAATGGAATTGATAAAAGAATTATCACCTATAAAGAATAAACCTTACATAGTTTTTCATGATGCTTACCAGTATTTTGAAAAAACTTTTGAGTTAAATGCAGTTGGGTCTGTTGCCCTTGAAGGAGATATAGCATCATCACCTAAGCAAATTTCTTTTATAAAAGACAAAATTATTAAATCAAAGGCTTCGTGCGTATTTCAAGAACCACAGTTTGACAGTAAATTAGTTAAGATAGTTGTTGAAGGGACTAACGCTAAAACAGGAACTCTGGACCCTCTTGGAGTTAATATTACTGGAAATAAAGATTTTTATTTACAACTCCTTACGAACATGGCTAAAAGTCTGAAAGAATGTTTAGGATAGTGATTTAAAATGTTAATTTGTGAAAATCTTTCATTTTCTATAGATGGTCACAAGTTATTTTCAAATATAAATCTTAATATTGAAAATCAGAAGGATCTGTTAATCACGGGTCCTTCTGGTATTGGTAAGACAACTTTACTAAGTATATTATGTGGACTTCAAAAACCTACTGAAGGTAAAGTTTTATATGATGATATTAATCTCTATAATTTAGTTGAGAATAAAATTGACTATTTTAGAGGTGACAAGCTTGGAATTGTTTTTCAAAATTTTAATTTAATTAATGCATTTACTATTAAACAAAACCTAGAACTTGGTAAGACAACCCAAGGTTCTGGAGATAAAAATCTCTATGATCTATTACAAAGAGTTGGACTAGCTGACAAATCACACATAAAAGTATCAAAATTAAGTGTTGGAGAAAAACAAAGACTTGCAGTTGCCAGAGCTTTTATAGGTAACCCCAAATGGATTTTTTGTGACGAACCTACTTCATCTCTTGATGATAAAAATGCTGAAATAATTTCTCAATTTATTAAAGATGAAAGTGCACGATGTAAAGCATCCTTGATTCTTATTACTCATGATAAACGTGTGCAGTCTATTCTTAATTTTTCTCAAACCTTGAAATTAGGAGAAGAGTTATAAATATATTTTCAATTTCATATCTTTATTTAAAGTCTAATCCGTTAAATTTTTTGCTCAGCATGTTTTTAATGATAGTGGGGATGACAATAATAACTGTGTCTATTTTAGTAACCCAGATTACTAAAAATACCTTTAACAAAAACAACCCAAATTTAGACGTTGTTGTTGGAGCTAAAGGAAGCCCTCTTCAGCTAATTTTATCTACGATACATCATATCGATATTCCTACTGGTAATATAAGTTATAAAAATGCTTTAAATATAATTAAACACCCTGCTATTAGGAGCGGCACCCCAATTTCACTAGGTGACAATTTTCAGAACTTCAGGATAGTAGGCACAAGTAAAAATATCCTCAAATTATACAATGCAAATCTTAAAGTAGGTAAAGTATGGGAAAAACCTATGCAATCTATAATTGGTTATAATGTAGCTAATTACACACAATTAAAGATGAATAAATTTTTTGTAGGTTCACACGGCCTGATTGATACTGGTGACGTACATGCCGAACAACCATATAAGGTAGTTGGAATATTAAATAAAACAGGCACGATATTGGACAACCTAATTCTAACAAGTTTAGATAGTGTTTGGCGTCTTCATTCTAATGAGACTAATTCTAAAACTGTTAATAGTAACTCTAAATTAGAAGTTACAGCATTATTATTAAAATATAAAAATAAGAGTTCAGTTTTTTCTTTTCCTCGATTAATTAATAAAAATACGAATATGCAAGCTGCTAGTCCTAGTTATGAAATTTCGAAATTATTTAAATTAACTGGTGATGCACACATGATTGTTAACTACTTAAGTATACTAATAATATCTCTATCATTTATTGGGATACTCTTTTCGCTCCTAAATAATATAAATGATCGTAAATATGATTTAGCAATTTTAAGAACTCTTGGGTTTACAAAAAGGAGAGTTTTTTCATTAATTTTAATTGAAGGCATGTCAATATCTCTGTTAGGAAGTATTTTTGGTATAATAATTGGATGCACAACCTATATTAGTGTTCAACACTTTTCCTTGATTGGAAGAAATATGATATCACTACAATTTGATTTTGTTTTTAATTTGTTCGCTGTATGGTTAATAGTAATGGTTGCTTCTTTTCTAACTTGTCTTATACCTTGTATCAAAGTATATAAACAAAATATCAGATCAATTTTACTTAATAGTTAAAACTTTATTTTTAAGGAAATAGAGTAAATTATGAAAAACATTACTTCATCAAACATTACTTTTTTTTTAATAATTATATTTTCACTGTTTTCTTTAAATGCATTAAGCTTTGAAAAATTTAATCTTAATGAAATTGATCCTGATGAAAATATAATTGTTGAAGATTTATATGAACCATTGAAAGTCACAGGAGATGCTTTACCTTGGCAGCTATTTTCTCAAACTAAAGAAATAGAAGATTGTACTATTGATAAAGACGGGTTTGATTACTGTCTTATAAAACCAGAATATAATCAAAAAATTAAACAATATAATGGCAAAGTAGTTACTTTAATGGGCTATATGTTTCCTCTAGAACAATCTGAAAAACAAAAGAATTTTCTTTTAGGTCCCTATCCTTTAAGTTGTCCCTTTCATTATCACGTAGGCCCTTCGCAAGTTATTGAGATCAATTCAGATCAAGCTATTGATTTTTCATTTGATCCTGTAACAGTTAAGGGTGAATTAAAAGTGAAATTTAATAAAGAAACTGGAATATTTTATTATTTAGAACTTAAAGCTTCTTAAATTATATAGTTTCAGCGGTTCCCCATATATTTGTCACTTGACTAGAAAGAACTCCACCGTTGCCGTGCGCAACTGATAGTTTAGCATTATCAATCCATCCTCCGTCTAACCTTGTTCCTACATTGTCTCCAGAAGAGTTTCTTAATTGCCTTAGAGCTTCAAGTGTTACAAAAAGACCATACATTCCAGGATGAACGCAAGAAAGCCCTCCTCCATTAGTATTTACCCTTAACTTACCAGATGGGCCTATATTATTATTCTTTACTAAGTCTCTAGCTTCACCTTTTTTACAAAATCCTAAATCTTCTAAAAACAATAATGTATTGATTGTAAATGCATCATAAAGTTGAACTGTATCCATATCACTAGGTAAATAACCTGACATTTCAAAAGCTCTTCTACCACTATCTATTGCCGATGTTCTAACTAAGTCTGGCATCTCTGAAACCATTCGATGATGATGCTCCATTGCTGCACCTAACATAAATATAGGAGTGTTTTTTGTATCTTTTGCTCTGTCAGCGCGTGTCATTACAATTGCTGCCCCACCATCCGTCACAAGACAACAATCAAGTTTTCCAAGTGGGTCTACTATTGGTCTTGCACTTAAAACATCGTTTACACTCAAAGGACCATCATTATGGGTATAGGCTCTAGGATTTAAAAGTGCCCAATCTCTTGCAGAAACAGCTATATTTGCCAGATCTTCTCTAGTAGCTCCAAACTCGTACATATATCTTTTAGCAGCCAGAGCATAAGCAGTAACTGGCATTCTTGGATCATATTGAGCTTCATAAGGCATTGCTTCAGAAATAGTTTTAAATCCACCAATACTTTTTTGGTTCGAACCATAGGCAATCACTGCTACATTTATTAACCCTGCATCAAGAGCCATTGCAGCTGTTAAAATATGAGATAAAAAACTAGAACCCCCAATTTGTGATCCGTCTGCAAATTTTGGCTTTATTCCAAGATATTCTGACAATGACATCGCTGCCATAGAATGGAAAGCTGTAGCTGCAAAAACTCCATCAACTTCGCTTAATTTTATTCCAGCATCATCGAGCGCATCATGAACGGAGTTAGCCATAATTTCCATAGCACTCCAACCTGCTGCTATACCACAACCACTTTCAGCCAAACCAACAACAGCAGTTTTACCTCTTAATTTATTTATGTCATTTTTAATCATACTACTCACCTTCACAATACATCAAATATAATTGCTGGTTCCCCTTTTAAAGAAGAAATTCTAGCTTTTACTTTTTGACCAATTTCAACTTTATCTGGATCTATACCTTCAACTCTTGCCATCATTCTTGGGCCTTCATCAAGTGTAATTAACGATAAATTAAAATCCCCACCCTTCTCCGGCAATCTCCTATTACATGTAGTACTATGAACAACACCATTACCTGACGCCTCTAACCACTCTAAATCTCTTTCGCCACTTCCTGGAAAAGCTACTCTTGGATGGAAGAAAAATTGATTCAAACTTTTACTTTTTTGAATCATAAATTTACCTTCAGATAAATATTTTTTGAATTGTTGTTCTGGTCCTAGTGAACCTTTTAAAATTTCTGGCATATTTTCTCCTTAGATTAAATTTATTTAGTCACAATTAAGGCATCAAGAGCTATCACTTGTTTATCACTTACAAGAACCGGATTCATTTCAACTTGATCAATTTGATTGGAGTTTGCAGCTATAAAATTAGATAAGTTAACAATAATCTCTTTTAAGGCTTCTATATCAATCGATGACTGTCCTCTAGCACCATAAAATAAGTCTTTACCTTTAAGAGACAATATCATTTTTTCAGCTTTTTTATGAGATATAGGAGCTTCAGCAAAGGCAATATCTTTCATTACTTCTGCATATATACCACCAAGACCAAACATAACTATAGGACCAAATACAGGATCAATTTTGGCACCTAATATACATTCAATTCCACCCTTAACCATTGGAGAAATCATAACTCCGTCAATAACAGCGTTAGGCGCATTGTTTTTTATGTTTAAATGAATTTCTTCATAAGATTTGATTGCGTTATCAATATTTCCAATATTTAATTTCACTCCTCCAACATCTGTTTTATGCTGAATGTCTGGAGAAACAATTTTCATAACATAATTGTTGTTATCTTCATTAAAAATAGACTTTAATTCATCTTTGTTCCGAATTAACGTAGATGTAACAATCGGTAATCCAAAATTTCTGAGAATTTGACTGCAATCAACTTCATTTAACTTTTTATTTGGAATTTGAACTACAAAGTCTTTTTTATTAAAATCATTAACAAAATGCTTATCTTTAAATTCTTCTCCAAAGAACATTAGAGCGGACATTGCCACCACAGCTCTAGTTGGATCTTCTATACAAAGAAACCCTGCATTTTCATATGTTTTTACGATATCCTCATTGGCAACCATACAATTAATAAAAAGTTTATCGTCATAACCTTTCATAGCTTTTTTCAATGATTCAAGTAATGGCTTTGATAAAATAGGTGAACCGGGAACAGTCGTCCAAAAACCAATCAAAGCATCATAACCACCTCTAGATAACATTAGGTCAGTAAATTTTGGAACAATAGATAAGTCATTAAAAAATTGAGCTGTCACATCAACAGGGTTCATTGGGGATGCAAAAGGGACTAACTTCTTCAACTCATCTTGAGTATCTTGCGGCATTGGTCCCACCGTTAAACCTTCATCAGCAGCAGCGTCTGCAATTAACACTCCTCCACCTCCGGATATTGTTACAACTCCTAAATTTTTTCCTGTTGGATAAGTTTTTGCTCTGGTTGCATAAGCAATATCTAGCATTTCTTCTGTACTTTTGACTCTATAAGCCCCATGAGCTCTCAAAACTTCATCATAAATAACGTCTTCTCCAGCTAATGAAGCAGTGTGCGAATTTGCAGCAGCTGCTCCAACTTCAGATCTTCCAACTTTCATAAATATAACAGGTTTTTTTTCAGATCTTGCAGCATCTAAAGCTTTTGTGAATTGCTCTCCATCCTTAACGCTTTCAGCATAAGCCATTATTGTATGAACTTCTGGATCTTCAGCCATCATTTGAATTGTTTCGCCAACTGACAAATCAACTTCATTACCAGTTGTCATCCAATATCTAATACCAAGACCTCTTTCATGGGCAACCATATAAATGTGACTGCCATATGCTCCCGATTGGCTAGCGATTGCAATGTCTCCTGGTATGGGAGTTGTTCTATTAACCGTGGTTGTAAAAGTAGGAAAAAAGTTATTTGCTGAATTGAAAAGCCCTAAACAATTTGGTCCAATTACCCTTAAACCACTATCTTGGCTAATTTTCTTAATTTCGTTTTGAAAAACTTCACCTTGACCACCTATTTCAGAAAATCCAGAAGAAAATATTAATGCAGTTTTAGCTTTTTTAATGACTGCCTGCTCTAAGACAGAAACAACTAATTTAGATGGTACTGCCACTAGAATAAAATCAAGATCATCTTTAACATCTAGTAAAGAAGGATATGCCTTCATTCCTTGCACGTGATCTCTATTAGGGTTAATTGGATAAATATCACCAGAAAATTTTTTTTCAATCATATTTGATAAAGGGCGTCCTCCGATTCTAGTTTTATCATCAGATGCACCTACAATTGCTATTGATTTTGGCGACATTATTTCCTTTAAAGTTGTCATTTTTAACCCTTAATTTAATGGACAAGTATAAAACAGTGTATAATCTACATTAATTAATAAACTTGTTAAATGAAACAGTTAATATTTTTAAAAAGATAGTTTAAATAAATAAAATGCCACGAATTTTAGTTTTAAGTTGTTTTGTACAAATGGTTTCCATGACTGGATTTGCGGTATGGCCAATCTATTTAGTAGAACTTCAATCACAATGGAACTTATCTAACAGTGAAGCAGGATGGATAAGTGGATCTTTCTATATTGGGTACGTAATAGCAACACCATTTTTAGTCAGTATGACAGATACTTTTGATGCAAGAAAACTATATTGTTTTTCTTCACTTCTTGGATGCTCTGGGTTATTACTATTTTCTTTTTTTGCAAGTAATGCACTTAATGCATCCTTATGTTGGTCACTTGTAGGAGCTGGTCTTGCTGGCACTTATATGCCTGGATTACAAATCCTTAACTCTAGACTTAACAAGATCTCCAGAGAAAAATACGTAGCTGTTTACACTTCTTTTTTTGGGTTAGGCGTTGCATTCTCATTCTCACTTTTTGGTATTTTAAAGAGTTATCAAATATCTTGGGAACATGCTTTTATATTTGCATCAGTAATTCTTTTCTTATGTGCATTCCCTTTATTATTATTTTCTGGAAGAGAGATTGAAGAAATAAATAAAAAACCTTATCAAGGAATAATTAAAGTAATAGTTCCAATATTTGGTACATTTAAAAATAAAAAAGCATTACCATTCATACTTGGTTATGGAGGGCACACTTATGAATTATTTGGCTTTAGAAGTTGGACATTTCCTTGTATCTTATTTTTGTCAAATCATTTCAATAATTCAGTAAGCGACGCATTTATAGCTAATTGTATTGGCTTAATGGGTTTTCTTGGTATTTTTGCATCTATTTATGGAGCTAAGTACTGTATTGGGAAAGATAGGGCTAAAATAGTAAG
>Ga0228627_1001693_pt1 | contig 11186 bp, 11 predicted proteins | sample 33DmetaG_FD_190483 | JGI IMG/M metagenome (GOLD analysis project Ga0228627, IMG submission 190483) | Seawater microbial communities from Monterey Bay, California, United States - 33D | ecosystem: Environmental > Aquatic > Marine > Coastal | place: USA: California | collected 2016-09-28 | reverse complement strand
TGAGAAAGGGTCCATAGCTATCAAAAAGATTGATTGGTAAATCATTGCGGATAAATCGACAGTTCCCATATTCATTCCATCCCACTTGGATTGTTTTTATTTCTACTCCATTTAACCATGCTTGTTGAACAGCTTTGCGATAAGTCAAATCAATATTGGATGGTTGGAAGGAAGAAACATCTGATCTTTGGACAATAAAGCACAAGATGGCTCTTGTTTCACTTGTTTTTGCAATTTCTTCTAACTCTTGTATATGTTTTAACGCTCTTGGACTCACAACATCGGTGCTATTTTTGCGGTATCCGTCGGGAAAATAAGCAATTTTTTCATGAAATTGTTTATTTTGAATGAATGATGTATAATTTTTTCGTTCCTTTTTAGGAACATCCACATAGCCTGCTAACGGTACATTTTTGATTTCAAGAACAAATGGGCGTTTATCCATATCGAGACCAATAAAATCGAAACGGGAATTCATAATAGTTTTTTCCTTTGCATATTTACGGATATTACTTAGTCCTTGAATTAAACCACATAATAGAGCATTTTCTGCAATAGATTCACCCAGTTTGGGATTGATCCCAATATAAACCTCTTTGTCATTTTCTTTGTACATACCAACTTCAATTCTATGTGAGCATTTTATGTTTTTGCTTTTGCTTTTGATTTTAGACAACAACACAGTCGCGCCTTTATCAGCCAAACCACAACAACCTAATGACGGGGAATGACCCATAATTTCTTTATCCTCAATTTGTACATCGGCTACATAAGGTGTTTTACAATGTAAAGATGGGCGCTTGACAATAATGCCAAATATAGGTTCTTCAACTTGATATAACATATTTCTGACTCATAAAAAACTATAATTTTTTTATCAATTTTTATAATTATGGAAATATTTATTTAAATATAAGTTCAGAATACTTATAAATGGTATATTTTATTTCAAAGGAAAATCAAGATTTATTATGGAATGTTGCTCATAAAAATACATTAATAAGTAAATATTTGCAAAATATGCATCAAGATGATAAATATGTATGGTTTCGTAATATAATAGGAATATTTCATGATAAATATGGTTCGAATGATTTAACTGTACAACAATTACAGCAAATAAATAAGGAAACAATTAAATATATGATACAATCAATTCAACCCAATAAAATGCCAAATCGATCTATTCAGTCAAATCAAAATGGTCACTTTATTCAAACACCTCCTATACAAACAAATACAAGACAAGAAGAATATACAAATCAGTTTGAATTACGACAAAAAGAGTATAATCAAATGAATGAAAAGAAAGCACCTACAGAAGTAGATTTTAGAGAAAATCTCGAGAAAGATCAACCGATTCAAGATATAAAAACCCTAATGCAAAGACACATGCAGGAAAGAGATAATGATATTTCATGGCAGAGAGAAACGCCCGTGCTAACTATTGATAATTCTTCCAATGTTACTATACAAACAGAAACTATACAAGAAAAAGAAAATCCTAAGAAATCAGTAACATGGAAGGACAACGAAAATTATGAAGAGAGATATATTTTGCTGCAAGAAAATTATTATATGTTACAAGAAGAATTTATGCAAATGAAAATTAAAATAGCAGAATCTATATAAAGTAATATATTTATATATATCCATATGGATATATTTGAACATACGTTGTTTATTAATTTAGATCATAGAAAGGATAGATTAGAGCATGTTGAAAAAGAATTTGAGAAGATGGGAATACAAGGAGAAAGATTTAATGCTATAAAACCGTCTTCTGGTGCAGTTGGTTGTACATTAAGTCATATTAAATGCTTAGAAATAGCAAAAGAAAGAGATTATGAACAAGTATTTATTTGTGAAGATGATATTACGTTTACAAATCCAGCATTATTTAAAGAAAATATAGAAAAATTTTGTACGAATGAAGATATTATGTGGGATGTATTAATCATTGGAGGCAATAATGTTCCACCTTATAAACAGTATTATAACTATTGTGCACGTGTATTTAATTGTCAAACAACAACCGGTTATATTGTCAAACAAGAATTTTATGATACAATGATAAAGAATTTCAAAGAAGGAGTTACGAATTTAATGAGAGATCCCACTAATAAGCGTACATATGCAATCGATATTTATTGGAAAAAATTACAGATGGAAAATTTTTGGTATATGATTACACCTCCTACAGTAACTCAATATGAAAATTATAGTGATATTGAAAATCGAAATTTAAATTATGATCATTTGTTATTAGATATGGATAAACCATGGTTAGTTCAACCACAAAGACCGAATATACAAATGAATATAAAGTAGTAATAAATTTATAAAATTTTGTTTATAAATTTATAATTGTATAAAATACATTACAAATAGTGTTTACTTATATAATAAACCAGGTAAGGTACCATTTGAAATATAGTCTATACTTGCTCCGCCACCTGTAGAAATATGATGAAAACAATTATCATATTGATTCACAAATCCTGCTGTGTCGCCCCCTCCTATGATCACTTTTGCATTGCATGAATTCAATAAATGAATCAATGTTTCCGAGCCATTTCTATAAAAAGGGTCTTCGCATATTCCCAGTCCACCGTTCCAAAAAACGATATTTGATTTATTAATGTACTTTGCTAGTTTATTTATTGACTTTGGTCCTATATCAAATATTTTGTTATTACCGATGCATACAGGGTCTATAATATTATCAATATATTTATGTTCTATAGCGCTTGGTTCGTTATTTCCAAACCCATCAGAAGCATATATAATTTTAGCTTTATTGGTGCTAATTTTATTAAAAAAGTCGGAATTTTCTTGTATGCTATTCAAATTATTACCAGCAACAAAAATATAATCTACGATTGTTGAAAGTTTTTCTAACATAGGCATTTTATCGCTTACTTTGCTACCACCAATGATTGCGGTCATAACACTACCATTGTTTTTTAAAATCATATTGAATGTTTCGATTTCTTTTATGAAGCAATAACCATAACAATGCGTAGGGGTATTCATTCTGGTTATACTATAATGATCACGATGAGATGCGGAAAAGGCTTCATTACAAAAGATATCAATATGAAACTGAATAGTATCAATATTGTTAGGAGTTGTTTCAAAATCGTGAAAACGGACATTTTCCATCAAACAAACAATCGAATCATTTGCGTGCAGTTCTTCATTTGTTGTACAAAATCCATTTTCTAAAAAACCAATGCTATTTATACGTAAATATGCCTGCAAGGTCTTAATAAAAATTTTTGTAGAATAGTTTTCATCTTGATTTTTTGGACGTCCATAGTGTGTGATTAAAATTAGTTTTTTCGGTCTATCTAGTAATATCTTATCAAGGGTAGGTAATGTACTTTTAATTCGATAATCATCTGTAATTATTCCTTCACTGTTTACTGGACAATTAAAATCACAACGTACTGCAACTACTTTGCCATAACAGTTTACATTGCTAATTCGAGTTAAATCTACTTGATTGTTCTTATTGTACATGACTTTTACCATTTTAATCATTTGTGCTGCATATGACCATTCATTGTCATACCAAAGTGTAAATTTAATACTTTTATCATCTATTTGAAATGTAGAATGATAATCAACTATGGTTGGGTGCGTGGTGCCAATAAAATCACTACTAACTAATTTTTCTTTGTTAACAATTAAAACATCATTTTGCAGTTTTTCAAGATCAGTCAATATTTGTTCTTTGGTAATACTATTTTTAAAAGTAACATTAACATCAATCATGGATACGTTCGATGTAGGAATACGTACCGAAGTACCTACTACTTTATCATACAAATCAGGCAAAATATACTGCAAACTACTAGTTGCGCCAGTCGTATGAGGAATAATATTATTAAATATACTTCTATTTGTTCTTTTATTAAAATTTGCTGTATCGACTACAGATTGAGAAGAAGTAGCTGAATGAATGGTGATAAAATTACTTGATACGATTTCGTATTTCTGCATTGTTTTCAAAAAAGGGGCAATACAATTTGTTGTACAGGAAGCAGTAGATATAACATGGTCACCTTTATAATCGTTATCATTCACACCATAACAATAAATGGGTGTCGTTCCCAAGTCCTTTGGTGGAGCAGACATACAAATATATTTTGCGTTATGTTCAATAGCCTTTTCTGTTGTTAAATAAGCACCAGTAGTTTCAAATAAATAATCTACTTTCCATTCAAACCAATCTATTTCTTTTGCATTTCTGGATTTGAAAATATAAATGACTTTCTGATTGATTCTAACAACATTTTCTGTAATACGTTCTACTTTGTATTTTCGTTTACCATGAATGGTATCATTGTTTAAATATTGTTCTAATTCTTTTATTTCTAAATTATTAATATTAATAGCCTTTATACAAATATTATCATCTTCAAATAACTGCATAAAACAACATTTTCCTATGCGTCCAAGTCCATTAATGCCTACGTTAATGGTACTCATATATATAAAACATATTTATAATTTTAAATCATTACTTAAAATTATTTGTTTGTAAGGCGCAAGAAATTCGACAATATAGATTTATTTTTTTGTTCATATTCCATCGATTTTAATTTGGCATCGTATTCTTTTTGCATCATTTGTTGTTTATATGTTTGATTTTCTTCCTCTAACATACGTTCGGCTTTTTGTTTTTCTAGAGGTTCAAGTGATTGATTTCCTCTTGCTCTAACAAATTGATCAACTGAATTATATTTTGGAACTTTTTGATAATCATTTTCACTCACTGTCATGACAGTTTCATCTTTATGTACCTTACGTAAATCATCAAATTTAAGTTTGCTAAACGGATCTGTAGAAATATAATCATCATCATTTTCATATATGCTATTTGCGCCTTGGTTCATACCCATCATTTTTACACCACCATGCTTGACAATAGAATTTTGTTTACTTTTCATATTTTCAAAAACTTGTTTCATATTTTTAGAATTGACTTGTTCATTAATTTCATAATCGTTATCCGTGTTTGTAAACCAATTATTTTTATTTGAATCTGGTTTATGTACCATATTTTCTTCAAATAATTGATTAAATTTTTCTTGAAAAGCATGCGATTCCATTTTATCTAATGTTTTTGAAATTTGTTTTGTGTTGTTTTCATCTAATGAGTTATGTTTATTAGCATCATATGCAACTGACTGTTCATTATGCTCTTTATGTTGATTCTGATAAAATTGGACTATTAATTCAAAAGCCTTTTTATAAAATAAGAAATATTTGGCATCTAATTTTGATTTATCAGGGTGTGTCATCAATACTTTTTTCTTAGCCCTTTTTAAATCTTCTGTATTGATATTATAATCTAATTCAAATAAATTTAATAAATCATGTAAACTATACATATGTATGTCTAAATTATGTGCTTTGTTCATAAGTATATACAGGATATAGAAAAAGTCATGAAATTTTAAACTATATAAACATAATTTATTTTAACATAATATATATGCCTCTTCCTATAATTAAGGATATTGAAAATCGCCAGCAATTGCAGCAGCATTTACAAAACAACCCGGGAGTGTTTGTTATTAAGTTAGGCGCACCATGGTGTGGTCCATGTAAAATCATTGAAAAGGATGTAGAAGAGTATTTTTCTAAAATGCCTGATAACGTACAGATTGCTAGTTTAAATATTGATAATTGTGTAGATATATATGGTTTTCTTAAAAGTAAAAAAATGGTGAAAGGTATTCCTGCATTATTGGCTTACTATGAAGGAAATGACCACTATGTGCCCGATGAATTTGTAGATGGTACAAAAAAAGAAGATTTAGACTACTTTTTTCAGGCGGTATTGGATCAGGCTTCTAGTTAAATCTCAATTAATTTATTAAGTCGATTTAGTGTTTGTCGTTTAGAAATAACAAAATGATTATTTTCTAAACACGTTTCTTTTAAGTATACAATTTCATCCAAAAGAAATAACAACCGTTGGTTTTGTATCACAATCGTTTCTGTTTTATTTGAATTAATTATATTTTTCATGACACTTTCTAATTCAAGTAGATCAGATATAGTATAATGTAAGTGTTCAAATATTTCATCATTGTAAATATAATTATACAGATAATATGAGTTGTAGCCGAACCATTGATAAAAACAACCATTGTATAATTTGTCTCGATACCTACTTAAATAATCACGTATTTTCGAAGGTATTATTTTTTCACTTACGCGTTCTAATGCATTCGGATGACGTATAAATTTCACATAATTTGCTATAATAAAATTATTTGGATCCACATCATGATCAAATAGTTTAGGAAGTAACACGTCTAAAAACTCATTTACAAAATCAACATCAAAATATGTATTTAATACAATACATGTGTTGTCATGTATTCTTTCGTTTAAAAATTTCATATGATCTTGTAGGTTCTGCTCTTCTTTAAAACGATCAATAATAATGGTTAATTGACGATTTTTTTTTGTAAAATTAGGTAACATTTGATATATGGCATTAGATTTTACATTTCTATCATTTATTTTAGAATAAGGGACATTATACTTTGAACCAATGGAAACATATACATACTGGTATTCAAAATTTGCCAACTTTGATCTCAAAGACTCAATTATATCTTCTTTAATTATGGTAATCATTAGTATTTATTTAGATAAATAAATACCAATATATATATATTCAATTTTTATAGATATTATTATTATAGACATGGAAAATGATTATTCTTTTAAATTAGAAAAATTAAAAACCCACTTTACTAATTTGATATTATTCAGTAAAAAACTCGATGCAGAAAAAAATTTAATACGCAGTAAGTTGCAACATTTCAAAGAAACACATCATAATTTAAGCAAAGCCAATAATAAACAAATATTTTTATTTTGTTTAGATTCGTTTTTGTTTCAATATAAAATGTTTAATATGGAAATATCTAATTTAGATAAAATGCATACCATGATAAAGAACCGTTTATATTGTGATTATTACAAGTTGTACAAGATGATAGTAAAATACATTAACTATAATTTCGACGATTTTCAATTAGACTTGCAAGAATTACCAGTAGTTCCTGTGTACAAAGATTTGGAACCCATGTATGATTATGGATATAATAATGTTGAATTGGTTCATAATTCATTATTAGACTGCATAAAAAAGATATGCAGTGTTTATTTAAATAAACAAGAGCAAATTAGTGATTGTCAAACGAACACAAAAGTAGGATATGGTATTTCAAATTTTATTAGTACTATGAATCATGAAAGTGATATGTTACAAGGAAAAATAGATTTGTATATTAATTATGTATCCTTTTTTAACGTTTCGCAAATAAAATACATGAAAAGGTTATATCTAGTATACGATGAATTTGATAAACAGTTGCAAAGTATCATAAATAACGACGATTCATTATCGTTTGAAGAAATTATTAATAATTCAGATGAATCATCTCTACTCATTGAACAGTTAAATGATACAATTCCATTAAGTAACGAACTATCGGAAACGGATAATGATGTTGTTGATGATGCAAATAGTAGTAATTTAGACACCAATACAAATGTATCAGACAATCCCGACCAAAATTCTTTTGTGGAATTGAAAGAAGAAGATGTACCGGTATTCACATCTTTGAATAATTTAGAACAAAAACAAGAAAAATAATAAATCAAAGAATAAATTTAAATGTATATTATATGGATATATATAATATGCCTGAGACAAGTGAATCAAAAAATGATAAAGACGCCGCCAATAGCGAAGAAGGTAACAAAGATTCTAGTGTAAATTCATTAACTGCTGCTGCAGATAAGATTAAATTGGAATGGAGTCCTGAGAATGAAAATATTTTAGTAGAATGGTGTGATTATGCGCAATGTTATAAATGGTTAAATAGTCGTGCTCATGCTAAGTATTCAAAATGGCATGCGTGGTTTACTATACCAGCAATTATATTTTCAACAATTAGTGGTACTGCGTCATTTGCACAAGGTAGTTTACCCCTTGAATATCAATCATTTTCACCAATGATTATTGGTTCTATCAATATTATTGTCGGTATTTTAACAACAATTCAGCAATATTTAAAAATTTCTGAATTAAATGAAGCACACAGAGTATCTTCAATAGCGTGGGATAAATTTGCTAGAAATATTAAAATTGAATTAGCAAAGCATCCAGACGAGCGCGTTGAAGCAAAAATATTTATTAAGGTATGTAGACAAGAATTTGACCGTCTTATGGAAACTAGTCCAGATATTAGAGAGAGTGTAATTCATGAATTTAATAATAAATTCATTGGTAAAGAAGGCAGTAAAAGACAAAAGAAATTTGAATTATTGAAAAAACCTGATATCGTGGATAGAATTATTAGTGTAAACGAAACTAGACACAAATGGTACAAAGAACTAGAAAATGCGGTAGATGAATTCAATGAAGGAGCCATAGAAAATCAAGATATGTTAATTAAAGAGCAGCAACAAATAATTAATCAAAAAGAAGAAGAAATTCGTACATTTACAGAAAATAGTAAAAATATGTTGAAGAAGAGAATGGAAACAATGAAAACAAATAAACAACAAGATGAACAAGTATCTAGTTATAAAACACAACAATTTGCTTTGATAAATGCATATATTATGTCATTTGTTCAGTTATACGAACGTAGACCATTAAAAGACGAACTTCTATCAAATTCTGAAAATATAGACGAAGGTATATTGATAGAGTTTTTAATGTCATATGATGAAGATAGTGAAGTATAATAGCATATATGAATATATTATTATAGTTCGGTAAATAGATCCATATTTTTTAATGCATAATATTGAATGTCGTTTTCTTCAAATACTTGATTGTCCATTTTTTCGTCATTATCAAAATTTTCTACAAAACAAGCAAAACGATATAATTTGTTTATATTTTCAACAGATAATGGAATCGATGAAAACAAGTATATATAGTGATATTGCTGATGATATATTTTTGGAAACACTAACATAGTGTCTTTGTTATCTTTTTTAAACAGATTCATTTGGTTACCGTTTTCATCTTGTTTAATAATATATCCAATTTTTGGAAATTGTGTTTTCAATACTTGTTCTGTGCGAATTGTTTGAAGAAATACATTATTTTTAAATAAATCAATTATTCGTTTGTTAATATTAGTATTTCGCACTATTCCCGTGTTTAATATTTCGTCAATTATAATATATTCGTACTCTCTTTCATAATTAATCATGTCATTGCTAGTATCAATAAATATAAATAAGTCATTTTTGTCGTTCTCAATATAACCTTTATATTTTGAATGATCTATCTCTTTATTGGTAATATCTTTATAAAATGCATGAATTTGTTGCATAAATAATGTATCAACACGTTGATCTGAGTTTCTGTTAACGGAGTCAATCAATGGTCGCATTTCCATTTTTTGATTTGGAAATACATATTGTTCATCTTTTTTTACTAGATATTTCAAAAAAGGCAAACGCATTGTAGTGTCTACTTTATACAAACATAAGTGCATTTGGTAGTCTTTATAATAATCCCTTTCATATTCAACATTGTTACTTAAAGTATCATTTTCTAGATATGTAAAGGTAACATTATCGTCCTGTTGTCTAATTATAACTTCTTCCTGTAAATTTGGGTTTGTGTCTAAATCATTATTTGATTCGTGAATGGCTGTTTCTAAATGTTTATTCGAAGGAGCGTTCATAAAATTTTTTAGAATATATTCTTTATAAACTTCTTGTTTAGAGTTAATCATTATATATATAATAACTTTATGTTTTAAATATTTTTAAAAGCCATATAAAAAGTATCTACTATATCACTGTATAGATTTACTGATAAGTAATTTGTGTTTAGCATATGTCTGCATTTAAAATAGAAACGAATGACAATACCGAATCGTTTACACTAGTAGATAGTTCGATTCGGCGGCGTGATAAATATCAGAACAATGACAAATATTCTGATGAGCCAGATTATCTAGACGATGATGATAATAGTGTTTCATCTACTGGATTTTCTATTGTCGCTAAGAAAAAGAAACCTGTTAAAAAAAAGGTTGATAAGGGATATCGTAAACTAAAAACCAAGGAAGGTAATTTAATATTTTTTGCTACCGCAATGATTCCAGGAACTCCTATTCGTGATGCGATTTATGGCCACCGATTTCATGAATATGCAGTAGGTAGTCCTAACGAAGAACTATTTTTCAAGGTTTGTAATACTAGTAATAATAGTTCTCAGAACATAGATACACTGTTTTATGATAATCCTGAACAATTTGAGAGCCATATGAATTGTCAAGTTGATAATGATGCAAAAAATATTTGGGCAGAGAAGTATCAGTATGCACTTCATAGAGTAAAGCGTATCGAAGAGAATCGTATTCAAGGAGAACATAAATACACCCTCGTTAAGTAATAAAATAACTTAAATATAAAATCAAAGTAAATAATATATGACGACATCATTAATATTGATTAGTTTATTATGCAATAAGCAAAATAATAATTTTTATACTAGAAAAACAGATATTATTAACGTTGATATGAATTATGCTGATTATTTTAAAAACCATCCTGATTATAGTGCAGGATTTGATATGCGTTTTAAATATAGTTCTATAGTTAGCGAGCGAGAAAAAAAAGAATTAGAAAAGATACATATGAATTTTGAGAAACAAAAACTGTTATTATTATTACAAGATAAACATATTGACATTTATAAAAAAATAGAAATAATTAAAGACTATAATATAATAGATCATCAACATTATAAAGTTAATATTTTAAAAGGAAACTTACTAGATGATTGGGAATTTAATATCTAAATAAAAATAGTATAGAGTATATAATATTATATACCCTATAATGAATTTACTACTATGTTTTATATTAACCATCTACTATGCTAACGGATATACGATGAAAAGATTGACGCATACCTTAAGAATGAATGATGTGAGTAGATTATTGCCTTCTGTGCAAATTCAACAAACCTGGCAAAACGGATTAGGAAAATCATGGAGTTATGGTGATTTATTCGAATTATCTTCTAAAAATGCGATTGATGCATTATCCATTACAAGTGACGGTAAAAATGCAATCGCCATTGATACAGACCATGCGAATGATGTAGCCGCAAC
>Ga0228627_1001691_pt1 | contig 11194 bp, 9 predicted proteins | sample 33DmetaG_FD_190483 | JGI IMG/M metagenome (GOLD analysis project Ga0228627, IMG submission 190483) | Seawater microbial communities from Monterey Bay, California, United States - 33D | ecosystem: Environmental > Aquatic > Marine > Coastal | place: USA: California | collected 2016-09-28 | reverse complement strand
AAGAAGAACAACATTTTTAAAAAAATCTTTTGAAAGTAGAGAGAAAAGTATTGAACTAAAATATAAATCTGAATTTACTAATAGCGACGAAACATTTAAATTAGACATTGACAATATTGATTTTATTCCATATAATGGAAATAATAGTAATGTATGTATAACAAATAGTAGTATTAGAAATATTGCTATATCAATCAATAATTCAAAAAATGAATTACTGGGAATATTAGAACTATATTATAGCGAATTTGTAAATAAATTTATTGAAAATAACAATATTTTAGATGATTTAATTCAATTTATTAGTGAAATTGATATTTTACAATGTAAATGTTTTATAGCATCAAAATATAATTATTGTAAACCTATTATTACAGAAAGTGATAAATCATTTTTTAATTTTACAGGGATTCGTCATTGTCTTATTGAACAATTAAATACTCGAGAATTATATGTAACAAATGATTTAGAATTAGGTAATACAAATAAAAAGGATTATAGCAATGGTATTTTATTATATGGCACTAATGCGGTTGGTAAAACTAGTTTTATTAAATCAATTGGAATTTGTATAATTATGGCTCAAGCTGGATTATTTGTTCCTTGTAAAACATTTGAATATTATCCATATAATTACATTTTTACGAGAATTTTAGGTAATGATAATATTTTCAAAGGTCTCTCTACATTTGCGGTTGAGATGTCAGAATTAAGAACAATTTTACAATTTTCAAATAAAAATAGTTTGATTCTAGGTGACGAATTATGTTCTGGAACTGAAAGCGATTCCGCATTGAGTATTTTTGTTTCTGGATTAGAAGAATTACATAAAAATGAAAGTTCTTTTATGTTTGCTACGCATTTTCATGAAATTGTAAAATATGAAGAAGTTAAAAAATTGAATAAAATTAAATTATATCATATGGAAGTTATTTTTGACAAGTCTACAAATAAACTAATGTATGACCGAAAATTGAAAGAAGGTCCTGGTGATAGCATGTATGGTTTAGAAGTATGTAAATCTTTAAATTTACCGCAAAATTTTCTAGATAGAGCCCATGAACTTCGTGTAAAATATAATAATGTATATAAAAATATTTTAGATATGGACACTAGCAAATATAATAGTAAAAAAGTTAAAGGTTTATGTGAAATGTGTAAAATAAATATTGGAACTGAAATTCATCATTTAGAATATCAAAAAAATGCTAATAAAAATGATTATTTAGAAGAAGGTTTTCATAAAAATCATGTTGCTAATCTAGTTAATATTTGCGAAGATTGCCATAATAATATTCATAAAAATGATACAAAAAAAACTACTGTTAAAAAAAAAATAGTTAAAAAAACTAAAACAGAAAATGGATATGAAATAATATAAATTATTTTTTCTTTTTATTAAGATATATATAATGAGTTCTGTTGTAATTCAATATTTTAAAGAAAATATAGATAATATTATTTTAGTAGCTATCTTATTTATTACGCTTCTTGTTGTTTTTGCTATATTAAATGTTGATTTTACTTCATTAGTTCGAAAATCACTTAGAAAAGTTGTTACTATTGAACCTTTACAAAATAATAATGATAGTAAACCTAAATCTTTTCACAATAGATTAATTAGTTCTTTCTGTGACAAAAGCAATCGTCCATCACAACAAGAAGAAAAATGTGAAAAATTAAATGAAAATTCGTGTAATTCTACAAGTTGTTGTATATGGTTAACTAATAATACATGTGTAGCTGGCAATAAAGGAGGACCAGTTTTTCATGGTAAAAGAATGCCAACTATGGATGGTATTAATGTGGCAAGTGAAGAAAAATATTCTGGTATAGAACATGGTCAACATTGTAATAGTATTGATGGTAAAAAATGTTTTACTTTAGATTATTTTTATTTTAGAAATAAATGTATTGATGCTCGTGGAAAATGTCCAAAAAATAATTAAAAATTTTATTTTATTATAAAATTGATTTAATCATTATATAATATTATTAATTATTATATAATGATTATTCCTATTAAATGTTTTACCTGCGGAAAAGTTTTAGCGGACAAATATCGCTTTTATGAAAAAGAAGTTCGAAAAATTAAAATGAATGAAAAATTAGAAATTAATAAAGTAATATATTTAACACATGAAAATGTTGACAAAACCCCTGAAGGTATTGTTTTAGACAAACTAAAACTTAAAAAATATTGTTGTCGTAGACATATATTAACTCATGTAGAAATTGATTAATTTCTTTAATATATATATATGAAAAATTCGAGAAAAAATTTGCTTAAAAAAAGAAAACATCATGTTGCTAGAAAACATATGTCTAAAAAACATCCTGTTTCTAAAAAATATATGTCTAAAAAAAGACATCTTTCTAGAAAACATCTTCCAAAAAAACATAAAACTAGAAAACATAAAGGAGGATATGGTTTAGGAGCAAAACCTTTCCCTCAACATCCTGGTGCATGGAATGTTGATAATATGGGTAATTATTTTTTATTTAACCCTCATGGACAAGTTATAGGTGGCCCGGTTCCTTTCTTCGGTAAAACACAACCAGAACCTCAAATGACTTATGGTGCTTTTAAAAGTAGATTAACACCCTATCAAAACGGAGGTATGTTTGGCCAAGGTTTAGTTAATTTATATAGAAATGGTATGAATAATCTAGTTAATAATTCACCATTTTTAGGAAGAGTATATAGAGGTAAACATCCTATTGTATCGCCTTCTCCTATAGTTCAACCAGCGATGGAAACTAATACTATTATTCCAGGACCATTACCTAATATTAAAGATATTAGAAATAATTCAAAAACTTTAGCATCTAAATTTTAAAAATATATTAAATATATCAAATATATAAAATTTATTGAATAAAATATATATTTTCTATATATATTTTATAATGGCTCTATTAGATAAATTACATAAATTATGTAGTCCCGCTTATATTTATTTTATGATATCATTTTTTGCTATCGTATTCATAATTATACAAAATGTAATGTATGGTTCTGGAACTAGATATTGTGTAGGTTCTTATGAATGCGATGTTCCATCATCATTTTTAGTATTTTTATTCAAATTTTTATATATTATTTTCTGGACAATTGTATTAGATGCTTTATGTAAATATGGTTATTCTAGATTATCTTGGTTTTTAGTAGTTTTCCCATTTTTATTATTAGCAATATTAATTGGATTACTTCTTTTATATAAAAATTAATTATTTTATCATAAAATTATTTTAATTATATGTGTGATGATAGAATAATACAATTTTATTATATATATTATTTTATCTTTTATAATATATAATATGTCTGGATTTATTAAAGATAATTTTACAAAAATTTATAAAAATAATAAACCATGTGTCAGCACTTTAGGATGTGGAATACCTGGTCTTGCTCCTACATTAGTAGGTGGTGGTGCTGGTGCATATAATCAAAGTTCTGGTATGGATGGCGCTAACGGGCGTTCTATGAATAGAAAAATATTAAGACAATCTTTTGGTAATAGTGCATATATTCCTTTTGAAAATTCAAAAGTTAGTCCTATGTATTATAAAAATCAGGGGCAAACACAAATAACACCTTTTAGAGCTGCTATGAATGCAGGTGATGTTAACGGAACTGTTAATGAATCAACAAACCCTATATTTGGAACACCTGCTAATCAAGTAACCGGTATTAATCCTTCATTTTCGAGTCAAGCACTTGCTGGATATAAAGGTTTAGCTGGTAATATTCAAACAAGTGGAAATTCAGCATACACTGGTAATCCTAGATATGTGTATGATGGTGCTGACTATGTAAGATTCAAAAAATTAAATTCAATTAATAATAACTATAATGATAGCTCATTTGGTGGTGATCAACATCGCGCATCTCAATCTGTTTTAAGAAGAGTTAGAAGATATTAAATTAATTTTAACAAAAATTTGTGAAATATATTATATACTTAAAAATATAAGATTATAATATATTAAATGGATGAAAATATACCATGGAAAATTATAGATAAATATTTTAAAGATAATCCTCAAGCATTAATTAATCATCAAATTGAATCATATAATGATTTCTTTGAAGAAGGCATCCAACGTATATTAAAAGAAAAAAATCCTGTTAGAATACTTAAACAACAAGATTCTGATACTGATCGATTCAAATTACAAGCTAGTATTTATTTTGGAGGTTATGAAGGTAATCGATTATATTATGGTAAACCAATTATTTATGATGAAAGCCATGAACATTACATGTATCCTAATGATGCTAGATTAAGAAATATGACATATGCAATTACTATTCATTATGATATAGTTATTGATTATATTATTGAAGATGATGACGGAAATATTATTGAAACTTCTACAACATTAGAAAAAATATTTTTAGGGAGATTTCCTATTATGTTACAGTCAAAATTGTGTATTATGAATGGTTTAGATAGAAATGTTAGATATATGATGGGAGAATGTAAAAATGATTTAGGTGGTTATTTTATAATTGACGGTAAAGAAAAAGTAATTGTATCACAGGAAAAATTTGCCGATAATATGTTGTATATTAGAGATAAAGTAAATGAAATATATTCTCATTCTGCTGAAATAAGATCAGTATCTGAAGATGCTTCTAAACCTATCAGAACATTATCTGTTAGAATAGTTGCTGAAAGCTCTAAATATACAAATAATCAAATTGTTGTTAATATTCCTAACGTTAGAAAACCGATTCCATTATTTATTGTAATGCGTGCTTTAGGTATTACTTCCGATAAATCTATTATAGAGTGTTGTTTATTAGATATGGAAAAATATAATTCCTATATTGATTTATTTATTCCATCTATTCATGATGCTAGTAAGATCTTTACACAAGAAAATGCTATTAAATATATTGCTACATTTACAAAAGGCAAAACTATTGTTCATGTTATGGAAATATTAGCTGATTATTTTCTTCCACATATTGGCGAACTTAATTTTAAAGATAAAGCATGCTTCTTAGGATATATGGTTTTAGAATTATTGAAAGTATTTATGAAAGAAAATAAATCTACTGATCGTGATAGTTTCAAATTTAAAAGAGTTGAATTACCAGGATCTTTAATTTATGATCTTTTTAAAGAATATTATACTCTACAACAACGCAATATTTATTTGAAAATAGACAAAGAATATTACTATAAAAAAGGTATTTATGAAAAGAATTTTTTAAGTTTAATTGACAATAATTATAAACAAATTTTCAAAGAACGTATTGTTGAAGAAGGTTTTAGAAAAGCATTTAAAGGAAATTGGGGAGCAGAAGCTCATACCAAACGTCTAGGTGCTGTTCAAGATCTTAATCGTTTATCTTTCAATTCTGCCCTCTCTCTTCTAAGAAAAGTCAATCTACCTTTAGATTCTAGTGCGAAAGTTGTTGGACCTAGATTATTACATTCTTCACAATGGGGATTAATTGATCCTGTTGATACTCCTGATGGTGGTAATATTGGTTTACATAAACATCTTGCTATTATGACAAAAATAACTAAATTTTGTTCCTCCAAACCAATTATTAATTGGTTAAGATTCAATGTTTTTATGAAAAAATTAGATGAAGTGGATTTTAAATATATGTCTAGACTAACAAAAATATTTGTTAATGGAGCATGGGTTGGCATTGTTGATGATCCTGAAGCAACAAAAGAATTATTAGTATTTAATAGAAGAAATGGATTAATACCTATTTATACAAGTATTCACTGGCATATAGAAACAAATATTATTTATATTTATACTGATTCTGGAAGACTTTGTAGACCTATTTTTTACATTGACCAAGATGGACCAAGTGTTATGAAGAAAAATATTTTAGAAAAAATTAATAATAATGATTTTACATGGGAAGATCTTATCAGCGGATTTAATGAAAAACTAGATACTAATTATTCTTCATCTAAATGTAAACTTTATATGTCTGTAAAAGATTTATATAAAAAATCTAAGGAAAATCTTATTGAATTAAAAAAAAATCAAAGCATTATCGATTATATTGATACTGCTGAGGAAGAGGTTGCTCTTATATGTATGGATTATAAAAAATTATCAGAAAATAATTTATATACTCACTTAGAAATTCATCCTTCTTTAATTTTTGGCGTTATGGGCAATCAAATCATATTCCCTGAAAATAATCAATTACCTCGTGATCTTTTTTCATGTGGTCAAAGTAAACAAGCTGTCTCATTATATCATTCTAATTTTTTAACTCGTATTGATAAAATGGGTGTTATATTAAATTATGGACAGATACCATTAGTTAAAAGTAGATATATGAAATATATTAATAATGAAGAACATCCTTATGGAGAGAATGTTATTGTAGCAATTGGTATATATGGTAGTTACAATGTTGAAGATTCTATTTTATTCAATGAAGGTTCTATAAAACGTGGTATGTTTAGAACAACTTATTATAATATGTATGAAGATAGAGAAGATAGTTCCAAAGTTGGTAATTCCACTATCGATAGTCGTTTTGCTAATATTGAAAATGAAAATGTTATCGGATTAAAACCTGGTTATGATTATTCATATTTAAATGACTCAGGTTTAATAAAAGAAAATACATTTTTAGATGATAAAAAAGTAATAATTGGCAAAGTTCAAACTAATTTGTCTAATCCAAATACATCATTAGATTCATCCATATTTCCCAAGAAAGGTCAGCTTGGTTATGTTGATAAAAGTTTTATTACTGAAGGTGAAGAAGGTTTTAGAATCGCAAAAGTAAGAATACGCGAAGAGAGAATACCTGCTATTGGAGACAAATTTTGTAGTAGATGTGGTCAAAAAGGGACAGTTGGTCTTATTATACCAGAAGAAGATATGCCATACACCGAAGAAGGTATTAGACCCGATATTATTATTAATCCTCACGCCTTACCTAGTCGTATGACTATTGGACAGTTAGTTGAAACATTGATGGGTAAAGTTGGTTGTGAATATGGTGCTTTTGGTGATTGTACTGCTTTTGTTAATAAAGGAACTAAAAATAAAATATATGGTGATCTATTAACACAAATTGGGTATCATTCATCAGGTAATCAATTATTATATAATGGACAAACAGGTGAACAAATGGAATCTGAAATATTTATTGGTCCTACTTATTATATGAGATTGAAACATATGGTTAAAGATAAAATTAACTATCGCGCTAGAGGTCCTCGAACATTATTAACTAGACAAACTGTTCAAGGAAGAGCGAATGATGGTGGTTTACGCGTTGGAGAGATGGAACGTGATGGTATTGCTTCCCATGGATTATCACACTTTTTACAGGAATCATTATTAGTAAGAGGGGATGAATATTACATGGCTGTTTGTAACTTAACAGGTATGATTTGTATATACAATAGTGATCTCAATTTATTTATGAGTCCTATGGCTGATGGTCCAATTAAATTTTCTGGTAATTTAGAAAATGGAATGAGCATTGATAATATTACACAATATGGTAGAACATTTAGTATTATTAGAGTTCCTTATGCTTTTAAATTATTAATACAAGAATTACAAGCTATGAATATACAAATTAGAATTATTACTGATAAAAATATTGATCAAATTACTAGTATGGGTTTTAATAAAACTATTGAAAGTATACAGCAACCTGTAGTTAAAAAAATTAAGAAAGATAAAAAAATAAAACTAGGTCAAATTGATCAACAACCAGATGTTCAACCACAACAGCAAGATCAAGATATTGAACAACCTGATAAAGAAGAACCAATTGAACAAGTTCAACAAGTTGAAGAAGCTCAACAAGAACCAGAAATACATCCTGAAGTTCCTGAAGTTGAACCAGAAATTGAGCCGGTAGTTCAACAAGAAATAGCACTGGATGATGATGTTTTTCCTCAACAAGATATTGAAGAACCACAAGATAATATAACAAATATTCCATTAATTAATAAAAATTTAAATAAAATGGAAGATATTATTGAAGGCAAACCTGTTATATCTATATTAGAAGGTGGAAAATATAATAAACATGATGAATATGTTAAAGAAGAATTCGAAATTTTAGGAGACTTAGATGAGGAAGAAGAAGTGGAAGATGATGAAGAAGAATATGAAAATAATAATAAAACAAGAAGTGTTGAATTTAATTAATATATTTCAATAGTAATATTTATTATAAAAATTGAAATATATTAAAATCTATTATATAATTATTATTATAAAGATGGCTGAAAATGAATATATTAAACAAATTTACAAATCACGCAATATTCTTTTAGATATACTAAAGGAGAGAGGTTTTAATACTGATGATTTCAGTGGATTTAGTATTAGCGAAATTCATGCCATGTATCAAAATAAACAATTAGATATTTTACTCTCAAAACCATTAGAAGAAACTGGTAAAGAAAAAAAAGTTTACATTAAATATAATCTTAGTAAAACATTAAGACCTAATAATATTTATGATATTATTGAAGATTTGTATAATATTGAAAAAATGCTTAAAAAACGCGATGATCTTATTATTATTATTAAAGAAGAACCTAATGAAACTTTAGAAAAAATGCTTAAACACATTTGGGATCAAGAAAAGATTTTTATTATTATTATTAATATCCAACGGCTCCAATTTAATATATTACAACATACTCTTGTTCCAAAACATATTGTATTAACTGATGAAGAAACAAAAGAAATTAAAAAGAAATATAATATTTTAGATGATTCACATATTCCAGCTATATCTAGATTTAGTCCTGTTTCTCAGGTAATTGGAATTCGACCTGGACAAATTTGTAGAATTGTAAGACCTAGCAAAACTTCTATTACAACAAATTTCTATAGAATTTGTTCTCAATAATATATAATATATATATAATGTTAAATTTAACAAAGCCAAAAAAATTTAAAGAAGATTTTAATAATGAATTTACTAATTATAAGATAATATTAGATGAAATAGAAAATATATATCCAAATTACAGATTAAATCAAAAAGATAAAAATTTATCTAATGAATTAGCTAGTAATAATTCTAATTTAATAGAAAGCCAATCTAGACTTTTTTCTTTAAAGAATAATTTAGAAAATAATACAGAAAAATTAAGAACATTCAATGATAATATGATTGAAGAAATAAATCAACTTGATGAAGACATTGAAAAATTACAAGAGAGATATAATAGTTTATTAAATAGTAATAATGCAGCCAAGCATGCATTAGTAGATTTCAGATTTTCATATAACGAAAAATTAATTTACAATATTATTTTAGGCATTATTATATTTAGTGTGATCTTTATGAGCTACAAAAGAAATGCTGTTACAAAATAAATTTTATGATAATTAATTTATAATATTTATTTAATAAATTATTTAATAAATCTTTCAAAATAACATTTTCTAGTATTATGTATATATATAATGTTAAATAATGACCCAAATTTAGAACAAGGTAGACAATTTTTACATCATGAACAAAATACATTAGAAACTATATTACCTAATTTAAAATTAATTGAACAAACTTCTTCTCCAAAACTTACTTCTATTATTGAAGCTATGAACGATAAAGATTCTATAAAAAGTAAAAATGATACACAAAAAGAAGAAGTTTCAAAATTAGAAAAAGCATTTAATGCTACTTTAGCAGAATATACTGCTACATATAAATTAATCAATGAAGAATTAATGTTAAACGCAGCTTTACATAAAGAACAAGAAAAATATTTTGGAAGTATTGTAACTAATAATAAAAATTATATTTATGTTAATGACTATGGATTCACTCACAAAATTGCCGCTGATACTATTAAAAAATTAGCTCCTAATTGTCCCAAAGATTTTAAAACAGTTGATTTTGAAAAAGATGGAATTAATAAATTAACTCCTAGCGAACGTATGGGAATTGGTCAAGCTTGTAAAATTGCTGGAAAAAATATAATGAATAAACAAACTAAAGAAGTTGCCTGGATTGATATTAAAGGAATTAAACATGTTTATTCGGAAGATGTTTGGAAAGAAAAATCACAAACATGCTCTATTGACCCCATTCAATTTGATAATGATATGTATATAAATATTCCATCGGGTCCTCCAATGACTAAAACTTCAATATGTAACAGATTAAATGTTCAACCTAAATTATGGAAAAAATTATATCAATTAAATGATGAATTATTGAAATTAGCAGAATTAATGTTGTTAGAAATTGCAAAATTAGAAGTTAGAGATACTAGATTAAATATTGATATTACTCAACAAAAAGAAAAATTACATAAATATATTAATAATTTTAATAATAATAAAAATAGTATTAATGAACTTGAAAAAGGCCAACTTAATTTAGGTGGAAATAGAGATGATTCTCGTATTAGATTAAATATGGAATCTTCAAGATATTATACATGGCTAATATTAGCTGTAATTATTGGTGCTATAATTTTTTATACTTATTCTGGTTTTGGTGAATCTAGAGTTTTACAAATATTTTTATTAATACTTACTATTATTTCTTTATATTATATATTCAAATATTTAAGAAGACACTATTTCTAATAATATCTATATTAATAATATATGAGTATTAATAATATAGAAAAACAATATAATGAAGATTTGGATAATTTGAAAAAGAAAATTAATGATTATAAAAATAAATTAAATCAATTTAAGAATCTTAGCAAAAATACAATCAAATGTAATAATAATTATTTAGATTTAAGTCAGGAGAAATCATTTATTAATAAAAATAGTAACTATATTAATTGGATTGAAGCACCAGAAGATAATTATCCAGGAAATGATATGGTTGGTAATCCCCCAACAAGTGTTTCATTAGAGACATGTCAAGAAATATGTTCTTCAAATCCTGAATGTAAAGGAATAGTTTATGGAAATCACTATAATACACCTGGCAATCAATGTTTTTTAAAAAGTAATATGTCACGAGGGTATCCAGCTACTGGATTTAAATCGTATTTTAAAGAAACAACAGAAACAAATACTTGGATTCAAGCACCAGAAGATAATTATGCAGGAAATGATCTGGCTGGAGATCCTGAAATGGGTTCTTCTTTAGAGGAATGTCAAAATGCATGTGCTTCTGACACAAATTGCAAGGGGATAGTTTATGGTAATCACTATAATACACCAGGAAATCAATATA
>Ga0228627_1001690_pt1 | contig 11195 bp, 15 predicted proteins | sample 33DmetaG_FD_190483 | JGI IMG/M metagenome (GOLD analysis project Ga0228627, IMG submission 190483) | Seawater microbial communities from Monterey Bay, California, United States - 33D | ecosystem: Environmental > Aquatic > Marine > Coastal | place: USA: California | collected 2016-09-28 | reverse complement strand
CATTAAACTACTTAGAGCATTATGGTCTTTACAGAGAAAAAGGTCAGCCTATTGATTACCGCCATTCTTGGGATAACGCTACTGCTTTCTCAAGCTGGTTCTTTATCGAGATTGGCCGTCAAGGAGATCATCACGACAGAGGCGAGACGCACTTCTGGGAATTAGATGAAGTAGGTTCACCAAACACAGGTCACGGTTACTTCCAACTGTTTGCCTTAGCTTTAGTCCCACCAGTATTCTTTCAGATGATTAATGGTTACTTACAAGTGTGGGATAACGAGATGGCATCGGAAGGTGAAATTAAAATTGCGGAAAAGATTAAATGAAAAAATGTATGAATAGTAATGGTGACTGGTGCTTCTTTGCACTGGTCGCTGGTTTTTGTGTAGGTGTATTTGCAGCAGTACTAGCTGTAGCAACATAAAGGCGAATAGTATGCACTCAGTAGTCTACGTTAAGTGGAATGATGCTTGCGAAGCGGATGATATGCAGGACGCTGAAATGGATAACTGTATACAAGAAGCAGCAGGCTTCTTCGTTAAAAGAACTGACAACAATTACTACATAGCACGAGATTACAATACTTTGGACGAGGAGTACTTAAAGATTCTTCGTATACCAGAGCAATATATTATTGACTTTATAGTTATGAAAAAATGATACAGATGTTATTAGCACCAATAGCGGAAGTAGCTAAGACTTGGGTAGGCGGTAAGGTAGCTGAAAGCAAAGCTAAGTCCCAAGCCAAACTAGAAACTACTAAGGCTAAAGCTGAGGTCATGAAGAAGGTTGCAGCAGGTGAGCTGGACTGGAATCAGGCTATGGCTGAAGCTAGTAATAAATCTTGGAAGGACGAGTGGCTTACTATCTTAGTTAGCATACCACTTATCCTAGCATTTACAGGACACCATGACATTGTTATGCGTGGTTTTACTGCATTGGAAGCTATGCCAGACTTTTACAAAACAGCAGTAGGTGTGGTATTCGCTGCATCGTTCGGTATTCAATCAATTAAAAACATGATGAAAAAATAATGAACTATTTTAGTAGAGAAGAATTTGACTGCCAAGAAACAGGCGAGAATCAAATGTCTCCTGAGTTTCTAAACATGCTTGATATTCTAAGAGAGAACGCAGGTTTTCCTTTTGTTATTACTTCAGGTTATCGTTCTCATAGACATAGCCTAGAGCATAAGAAAGAAAAAGCAGGTACTCATGCACAAGGCATAGCTGCTGACATTAAAGTTAATAGTGGTGCAGAGCGTATGATTATTGTTAAAGAAGCATTAGCACTAGGCTTTACTGGTATTGGAATTGCTCACACTTTTGTTCATGTAGACACTAGAAAAACTACTCCAGTTATTTGGATTTACTAATGTCTGATCAGGTTAAGAAAAGAAAAGTTGGACGACCTAAAAAGAAAGACATAGAAGCAAAGAAGGCAGGAAATCGTAAAGCAGTAGGTAGACCTAAAGGCGATGCTGACGCTATTCGTGAATACAAAGCTAGACTTCTTGCTAGTCCTAAGTCTCGTAAGGTTATGGATTCTATTCTTAATGCGGCCTTAGATGATGACCATAAGAATCAAGCAGCAGCATGGAAGCTAGTAGTGGATAGGATTATGCCACTATCTTACTTTGATGAAGCTAAGAACACAGGCGGTAAAGCCGCAGTAAACATTACAATCACTGGGGTAGGTGGCGATACCACTATTATCGGTGAACAAGAGCCAGACATAGAAGAAGGCCAAATTGTAAATTTAAATCCACTGGAGAGTGACTAGTGTTACCAGTATTATTAACAAAGTTTCTACAGAATAAGATTGAAAAAAAGCTAGAAAAACCTACGGACTTATATGAGAGTGTAAGAGACAAAGGATTATTGTCTGGAGTCTACGGCTTTGCAAAAGATAAAGTAGACAAAAAGGTAGATAGGATAGAAAACCTATACGACAATACCTTAGATTTTTTTGGTTTTGGAGAAGAAGAAGAAGAACAAGAACAGCAAATGGGCTTTGCTAATATATACGCTGACCTATTAACAAATCCTGACTTTCAGTCTTTAGGACAGCTATCAGCTCAACAAGAGCAACTAAATCCTTTCTCTGATTTAGCAAAACAGCTTAGTTTTATGAATCCTAATAGCAAATTTACAATAGGTATTAAATAGTGTCAGTGTTACCAGAGACGTTAGGAGATTATCTTCGTCAAAAAGAAGAAGATGATAAAAGAGAGAATTACAAGTTGGCTGAAGGTCAACGTATGCTACAAGAATTAAATCAAAACAATACTACCTACGACCTACCGTCTGACATTAGTTTTGCAGGAGATGTTGGTCAAGCCTTTCTTCCAGTAGACGCTTATAATGAATTTACAGAAGGCAACTACGGAGATGCTGCATTAGAGCTTGCAGATTACGTCAAAGAGATGACAGGAGTTGCAGCAGGTGCTGACGCTCTTGGCTATGGATATAATATTCCTGAAGGTGAGCTTGAGGACAGGAACAGCATATATGCAAATATTCTAGCAGGTAATGTAGGCACTGCTGCTATGCAAGCTCTTGGTGTAACTCCTTTTGGAAGAATCACTAAGGCTATAGACAAGGCAAAAATGGCTAATGATGTAGCCGTTCCAACAAGAAAGATTGACATAGCTCCTAAAAAAGATAGGTATTTAGAAACAGCAGCAGATAGAAACATCCCAGAATTTCCTACAGCAGGATCAGCTTTAAAAGATTCTAATACATATCCAAGCACTACAAAAGGTAATTATCAGGACACTTACAGAGCAATTCTATCTGACAATCCAAATAGAATAGTATTACCACTTGATGGAAAACCATTATCTAGTCTGTTACAGGAATCTAAAGGTTCTGACTTAATAAATTCTATTGCAGATAGAACTGCTGATAGGACAGTATACCAAATTGGTGATGATATTCTATCGTACCCAATTAACTCAAGAGGTGGTATTACTTTTCTTAGAGAAGCCCCAAATAAGGCATGGGCGATTACTGGTAAAAGTGGATCACTAACTAATGATGTAAAAAGCAGACCTGAAAACGATAAGATACTACTGCCAGCATTAATGTCTGCTTCAGGTGGCTCGAACTTTAATGCAGGAGTTATAGCGACAGCATTTGATATAATCTCTAGCAGAGGATTGATGAACAGGAAGATTCTAGCGGAACTAAATGATACTGTTAGAATGAAGTATGAACAAAAGAAACGACATTTGTTTGTTCCTTTTAAGTTAAAAGATTTTAAACCAGAAAACATACAAGATACTATACGCAGAGTTGCAGTGGATGGTACAGCAGACGATAAGAAAGCGTTTGCGAACGCTATCGACAGCCAAAAACTAAAGAAGTATGATGCGTTCCCAGATATGGGAGATATTAGGTCTGCTCATCATAATCCAGACTACGATGAAATTCCTTCTCTTGCTTCAGGACTTGGTGCTGCTAGGTTAAATAAGGAAAAATTGTTTGATCTTGATCCTGCTGATCCTCACACCACTTACACAGCAGATATACTTGGCAATCCTTTAATGCAGCAGTCTGAAATATTTTATCCTCAGCAGTTAATATACCCAGATTTTTACAATCAAGTAATGCGAGTAAGAGGCCACTCAAAATACAAAGATTTAGGATCAAAGTACAAGGCCGTTGAAACAGGACTTACAGATGGTAAAGGTGCAGTAGACAGTCGTGGTGTGGAGTACACCAGATCAAGAGCTATGCAACTTGTGGACGATCCGTTAGTAGAGAACGTGGCTAGGTACGAAGATGACTTTGCAAAATTTAAAAACTCTGATGAGATTCAGGAATTATACGCTACCGATAGAGAAGCCTATTTAAATGCCATGCTTGATTTTTACACAGGATATTAGTGAGTACTGATCTAAACATTAAGCTACTAGGTTGGCAACAAAGTGTCTGGGATAGTAAAGCTAGATTTAAAGTAGTAGCAGCAGGTAGACGTACAGGTAAGTCTCGTTTAGCTGCATACCTACTAATCTTTTACGGCCTACAGGTTAAAGCTGGTCATGTGTTCTATGTAGCACCAACACAAGGACAGGCCAGAGATATTATGTGGCAAGCATTACTTGAGGTAGGACATCCAGTAATCAAAAGCAGTCACATCAACAACCTACAGATTACACTTATCAATGGTGCAACTATATCATTGAAAGGTGCTGACAGACCAGAGACTATGCGTGGTGTGTCATTAAAGTATCTAGTAATGGATGAGTACGCGGATATGAAGCCTGAAGTTTGGGAACAAATCCTAAGACCTGCTCTTGCTGACCAAAAAGGTGGTGCTTTGTTTATTGGTACACCTATGGGGCGCAACCACTTCTACGAGCTGTATACCTATGCAGGTTTGGAAGAAGATGAGACATACGAAGCATGGCATTTTACTTCATACGATAATCCGTTACTAGACCCAGCAGAAATAGATGTAGCTAAAAAGTCTATGTCTAGCTATGCATTTAGACAAGAGTTTATGGCTTCCTTTGAAGCACAAGGCTCAGATATTTTTAAAGAAGAATGGATCAAGGTTAGTAGTGAGGAGCCTGACATTGGCAACTACTACCTAGCTATTGATATGGCTGGTTTTGAAGATGCTAATAAGAGAAAGAAAAAGAGCAGACTAGATAACACATCCATAGCCTGTGTAAAAGTAAATGAACATGGCTGGTTTGTAGATAACATTATCTATGGCCGTTGGACATTTGAGGAAACAGCAAGAAAGATATTTGAAGCAGTAGACCACTATCAACCTGCTGCGGTAGGTATTGAGAAAGGTATCTCAAAGCAAGCAATCATGTCACCACTAAGCGATATGATGAAGCAACGTCAAAAGTTTTTTCGTATAGAAGAACTAACACACAGCAACAAGAAAAAGACTGACCGTATTGTAGCTGCTTTACAAGGTCGTTTTGAACATGGAGCTATTACTATTAACGAAGGTGAATGGAATACAGAGTTTTTAGATGAGCTATTTCAATTCCCCAACCCACAAGTACATGATGACTTAATTGATGCACTAGCTTACATAGATCAACTAGCAAATGTTTCGTACTACTATGATTATGAAGAAGATACCTTCGACTTACTAGACCCAATAGCAGGATACTAATTTTATGAATGACGATGATATGATTCACGGCCAGACCTTAGAGTCTTGGGTAATTAACAAGTGTGACCAATGGCGTGATCACTATGAGAGCAACTACGCGGAGATACATGATGAGTACTATCGTATCTGGCGTGGTATCTGGGACAAGTCAGACACTATGCGTGACTCTGAGCGTTCTCGCCTTATCTCTCCTGCTACACAGCAAGCAGTAGAAAGCTCTGTTGCAGAGATTGAAGAAGCTACGTTTGGTCGTGGTAAGTTCTTTGATATTAAGGATGACCTACAAGATCCAAATCCACAGGACATTGGCTTTCTACGCAATCAATTAGACGAGGACATGCACTTTGCTAAGACACGTTCTTCGGTAGCTGAGTGTCTTATTAATGCTGCTGTATTTGGTACAGGTATTGCAGAGCTAGTCTTAGAGGAAGTGGTAGACCTCAAGGCGGCTACTCAACCTGCTCCTGAGACAGACATGATGGCAGTGGGTGTTATGGAATCTGAAAGGTTCCTAGTTAAGTTAGACCCAATCATGCCTCAGAACTTCTTAATCGATCCTCTAGCTACTAACATTGAAGATGCAGTGGGTGTAGCCATCGATAAGATGGTTCCTTACCATCAAGTTAAGCAAGGTATTGATAATGGTATTTACTTGGACGTAGAGGTAGAGAAGGACGTATACGACCCAGAGCTAGAAGATGCCAGTAAGATTACTACGTTATTTAATGATGACATGGTACGCCTAACTAAGTATTACGGCCTAGTACCTACAGAATTACTAAGTAATGTATCTGACGATGATGAAGTTGAAGATATTATCCCAGTGGACAAAGACCAAAGCTATACTGAAGTAATTATGGTTATTGCTAATGGTTCTACGATCCTAAAGATTGAGAACAATCCTTACATGAAGAAAGACCGACCAGTGGTTGCTTTCTCTTGGGACTTAGTACCATTCAAATTCTGGGGTCGTGGCATCTGTGAGAAGGCCTACAACAGCCAGAAAGCATTAGACACTGAGCTACGCGCACGTATTGATGCTTTGGCTCTTACAGTGCATCCTATGATGGCTGTGGATGCCTCACGTATGCCTCGTGGTGCCAAGCTAGATATACGAGCTGGTAAGACTATTCTTACTAATGGTAATCCTGCTGAAATCTTGCAGCCATTTAAGTTTGGTCAACTAGATCAAGTGTCCTTTGCTCAGGCAGGTCAGCTACAATCTATGGTACAGCAAGCTACTGGAGCTATTGATAGTGCTGGTATTCCTGCATCAATCAATGGTGAAGGCACAGCAGCAGGTACGTCAATGGCTTTGGGTGCAATCATTAAACGTCACAAGCGTACATTGATTAACTTCCAAGAGAACTTCCTAATACCTTTCGTAGAGAAAGCAGCGTGTCGTTACATGCAGTTTGCTCCAGAACTATACCCAGTTAAAGACTACAAGTTTGTAGCTACCAGCTCTCTAGGTATTGTTGCTCGTGAGTACGAAGTAACACAGCTAGTACAACTACTACAAACTATGTCTCCTGAGTCACCAATGTACCCAATGTTAGTAGAGTCTATTGTGGATAACATGGGCTTGTCTAATCGTGAGCAAATTATCGCCCAGTTGCGACAAGTTAATCAGCCTAATCCTGAGCAGCAACAAGCGCAGCAAATGGCACAGCAGCTACAGATGGCTACAGCACAGGCTCAACTAGAGGCTATTCAAGCAACTACCCAAGAAACAATGTCTCGTATTCAGCAGAATCAAGTTGAGACTCAGTTGTTACCAGTAGAAGAAGAAACTAAGCGTATAGCAGCTATGGCTAAGACTATGGGCATGGATGACTTTGAAAAGCTAGTTGAGTACGCAAAGCTAGAGCTTAAAGAAAAAGAGCTTGACACTAAAGAAGATATTGTACGTCTACAGATGTCTAGTCAAAAATAAACCTTGACAAAAGGTGTACAATAGTGTATAATAGAGGTATGTCCTAGACATTAATATAACAAGGAATAAAAAATGATAGACAAAGAAGTAGAAAACTATTACGAAGCCTACTTTGATTTGTTTATGCAAGCAGGTTGGCAGCAGTTTATGTCTGATGTCCAAGCCGCTTCAGATTCAATTCAATTACTTGCAATCCAAGATGCTAAAGAGTTACACCTAGCTCAAGGACAACTGCAAGTTTTTCAACGCCTCCTAAACTGGCAGGATTCCATAACTAATACTTATGATTCCGTAGTAGCAGAGGCAGAGCAAGAGGAGTTAGATGCGTAAGCTATTTGACTTCAAATGCAAAAATGACCACATAACAGAACATTTCACTGAATCCGACCAAGAACAAGTGTTATGTCCTGAATGTGGTCACACATCAACGCGGATAATCTCTGGTACTTCTTTTAAGTTAGACCAATCCTTTGCAGGAGAGTCTATCAAATGGGCAAGAATACACGAGAGAGCCGCTAAAAACCACTAACTAATTCCACAATACTTTTATAAGTACGGAGCAATCATTAAATGGCTAAGATTATTGATCCTCTTGATAATCAACAAGAGTTAAATCTACAAGAACACGAAGAACTTGTCAACTTATTTGACACAGATACACCAAAAGAAACAAAAGTCGCTGAGAGTCCTCAGACAACGACTGAAGAAACTAAAACCGAAGAAAGCAGTGTTCCTGATAAATATCAAGGTAAGTCTATCGAGGAGATTGTGCAGATGCACCAAGAAGCTGAAAAGCTGGTTGGTCGTCAGAGTTCTGAGGTTGGTGAGCTTCGTAAAATCGTAGATGACTTTATCAAGACAAAGGCAGACGAAACTAAGCAACCAGAAGTCCCAGATAATTCGTCAGTAGACGATTTAGACTTTTTTGAAAATCCTAATGAAGCAGTGAGTAAGGCTGTATCCAACAGTTCTGAAATGAAGCAGATGAAGGAGCTACTTGCTAAAACAAAACAGCAAGAAGTTCTAGCACAGCTTCAGAGTCAACATCCTGACTATGTAGACGTTATCCAAGACGATGAGTTTGCTAACTGGGTGAAGGCATCGGATGTAAGGATAGAGCTACTACAACGAGCTGATAAATACGATCTTAATGCTGCTAATGAGCTGCTAACCAACTGGAAGCAGATTCAAGGCGTTAAACAAGTTACGCAACAAGATCGTAAGCAACAGATCAAAGCAGCTTCTACAGGTGGTAAAGGTTCTGGCGAGCCTACCTCAAGAAAGATTTATAAACGTACTGACATAGTTCAACTAATGATAAGTGACCCAGAACGCTATAAAGCTAATGTCGATGAATTTGACAGAGCTTATAGAGAAGGTCGCGTTAAATAATCTAACTTATAAAGGTATATAAAAATGGCAGGTTTAGGTAATTCAAATCACGTCACACCAACCAATGTGGATGCTTTTGTCCCAGAGATTTGGTCAGACGAAATCGCAGCAGCTTACAAGTCTAATCTTGTAATTGCTAACTTAGTAAAGAAAATGAGTCATGTTGGCAAGAAAGGTGATACACTTCACATTCCTAAGCCAGTACGTGGTTCAGCTACTGCTAAGGCAGAAAACACTCAAGTAAACCTAATCGTTGGTGCTGATACAGACTTTACAGTTTCTATCGACAAGCACTACGAGTATTCACGTTTAATTGAGGACATCACTGACGTTCAAGCTCTACCATCACTACGTTCTTTCTACACAGAAGATGCAGGTTATGCTCTAGCTCGTCAGATTGATTCTGACTTAGGTAATCTAGGTAGCTCACTATCTGGTCGTTACTACATGGACGCTGGTGCTACAGGTGCGTTGACAGCTTATGCTGCTGACACAGTTCTAGCTGCTGACGTGTTCACTGATGTAGGCTTCCGTACTGCAATCCAACTACTTGATGACGCAGACGTACCTATGGACAATCGTTTCATGGTTGTTCCTCCTTCAGTTAAGAAGGACATTCTAGGTATTGACCGTTTCAACAGTTCTGACTTCGTTAATGGCCGTCCAGTAGAGAATGGTCTAATTGGCGAAATCTACGGTGTTAAAATCTATGTATCAACCAACCTACCTGAAGTCGAAAGTGCTGCTGAAAACGGTGCTAACGGTCGTGTAGTTGGTGGTATTCTAGGTCACCGTGATGCGTTCATCCTTGCAGAGCAAATGGGTGTACGTGTTCAGACACAATACAAGCAAGAGTTCTTAGGTGACTTGATGACTGCTGATACAATCTATGGAGTTGCAGAACTTCGTGATGGTGCAGCTTTACAACTGGTCTTTGCTTCTGACGCTACTCCATCAGTTGCAGCACCGTAAGACAATTTGTAAGTAATATGAGGAGAGGTGGGAAACTGCCTCTCTTTTACTAAGGAAATTATTTACATGAGTCCTAAGAACGAGATAGACCCAGTAGAGTATGGGAAGCTACTTAGCAAAGTAGAATCATTAGAAGAAAAGGTAGGCTCGATGGAGCTTGACCTAAAAGAATTATTAGAACTAGCCAATCGGTCGCGTGGCGCATTTTGGGTAGGTCTTAGTTTAGCATCGTTTATGGGTGCTTTGGCCACTATATTATTTAAACGATTTTTGGGGTAGTGCATGGCAATATATCGAGGTGATGGTGGAGCAGGTGATGCAACCACTGACATTACAATCAATGCTGTAACTGCAAAAGCTACAGAAGCCGCTACTTCCGCTACCAATGCTGCAAACTCAGCTACTAGCGCATCAACATCAGCGAGTAACGCAGCAACTTCAGCAACAAACGCAGCTAACAGTGCGACAAGCGCAGGTACATCAGCTACCAGTGCAAGCACTAGCGCGACTAATGCTAGTACATCAGCGTCAACTGCTAGTACAGCAGCAACTGATGCACAGGCCGCACAGACAGCAGCAGAGACAGCAGAAACTAATGCTGAAACTGCTGAAACTAACGCTGCTGGTTCAGCTACCACAGCCGCTTCATCTGCAACTAGTGCTGCTTCTTCGGCCACTACTGCAACAACTAAAGCTAGTGAGGCAGCCGCTTCCGCTAGTGCCGCAGCAACTTCCGCAAGTGCTGCATCGACAAGTGCTAGTAATGCTAGTACATCAGAAACTAACGCTGCTACAAGTGAAACCAATGCTGGTAACAGTGCTACTGCTGCTGCTTCTAGTGCATCAAGTGCAGCCACTTCAGCAACTACAGCAACTACTAAGGCAAGCGAAGCATCTACCTCTGCTGCTAATGCAGCTACGAGTGAGACTAATGCTGCAACGTCAGCAACCAATGCTGCCACTTCAGAAACCAATGCAGCTAGTTCTGCAAGTAGTGCATCTACGTCTGCTTCTACAGCTACTACACAAGCAAGCAACGCAGCTACTAGTGCTACCAACGCTGCTACGTCAGCCACTAATGCTGCTACTAGTGCATCAGCAGCCAGTACGTCAGAGACTAATGCAGCTAATAGTGCCAGTGCAGCAAGTACCAGCGAGACTAATGCAGCTAACTCAGCTACTGCTGCCGCAGCTAGTGCGGTAACTGCTGCTAGTTATACACCAAGTCAAACAGGCAACGCAGGTAAGTTTTTAACTACAGATGGTAGTGTTACTTCTTGGGGTGCTGTTAGTGCAGGTGCAACAGGTGGTGGTGATGACAGGGTGTTTTGGGAAAATGACCAGACAGTAGATACTGACTATACTATTACTACAGGTCAAAATGCTATGACTGCTGGCCCAATTACTGTATCAAGTGGTATTAGTGTTACAGTTCCTTCTGGCTCAACTTGGACAATTGTATAATGGCTCTTAAATTATTTAACGACAGTGGTGTTGCTAAACTTCAAGCTAATGATGGCGAAGAAAGTATTACTGCTACAGCAAATGGTGCTGTAAAACTTTACTATGATAATGCAGAAAAGTTAGCAACTACCTCAACAGGTGTAGATGTAACAGGTGATTTAAAGTTCAACTCAGGCTATGGCTCTGCTGCTACTGCCTATGGTGTTAGAGCTTGGGTAAACTTTAATGCTAGTGGTACTGTATCTGTTAGAGGTAGTGGTAATGTATCTAGTGTTACAGACAATGGTGT
>Ga0228627_1001682_pt1 | contig 11228 bp, 10 predicted proteins | sample 33DmetaG_FD_190483 | JGI IMG/M metagenome (GOLD analysis project Ga0228627, IMG submission 190483) | Seawater microbial communities from Monterey Bay, California, United States - 33D | ecosystem: Environmental > Aquatic > Marine > Coastal | place: USA: California | collected 2016-09-28 | reverse complement strand
ATTTACGAAGATTTTCTATTTTATTGCCATACCTTCTTTTTTAATTATTTTCATTTTAAATATTTTTATATCTCCAAATTTAATAACAGAGATTCAGAAGAAAAAAATTGAAGCTGCTACTACATCCGAGATTGGTCTTCAAACTCCAGGAAAATTTATTCAAATGAAAGATAAAAATTGGATAATTTTTGTTGAAGAAATTGAAAATGATGTTTCAAAAAGAATATTTATTAAAAGTTCAGAAAATAATAAAATTTCCATTGAGACTGCTGAGGAAGGAGATGAATATATTGAAGAGGGAGTCAGAAGATTGGTTTTAAAAAACGGACAAAGGTACACCGGGTCCCCAGGAACTGGAAATTTTCAAGTTATGAAATATGATGTTCACGAAATCAAATTACTAAATGCTTCGCCAGATTTCTCATTAAATTATCGAATGAAGAACATATTTGATCTTTTATCTGATCAGAATAAAGCCTTGTCCGCTGCAGAGATCCAATGGAGATTATTTGCGCCTATTTCTGTTGTAATTTTGATATTATTTGCATTTGTATTTGGGGATGTTGCTCCAAGACAAAATAAGTACTCTAATTTATTGTCAGCTATAATAATTTACTTTTTGTACTCAAACTTAGTAATTGTTTCTGTTAATCAGGTTCAAAAGGAATCATACATATTTTCTTTAATAGGAACGTGGTGGGTACACATATTGGCAATATTGACTTGTTATTTGATATATCTGATGAAGAAAAAACAAATTAATGGATATAAATTCTTTATGAGCTTAATTAAATACCATAAAAGGTAACCCGTGAAAATTCTAGATAAATACATTGCGAAACAAATTCTTTTTTCTGTTTTTTCAGTTCTTGGAATACTTGTTGTCGTAGTTGGATTACTAGATTTAGTGGATGAGATAAAGAAAGTAAACGAAGGATATTCAATGTCACTAGCATTCTTGTATGTTTTATTAAACACACCACAAAATATATATGAAGTTTTTCCAATAGCAACATTAATGGGAAGTCTTATTGGATTAAGTAGATTATCAAGCACAAGTGAGTTAAATGCCGCGAAATCATCTGGTTTATCTTTTTCTAAAATTATCTTAATTACATTAAAGACAGGTGTGTTAATTACGGTATTAACATTTTTAATAGGGGAATTTGTGGCACCAAAAGGTCAGCAGATAGCAAATAATATTAAAAATTTAAATGAGTCAACAAGACTAAGCATGAAAAATACAGATGGAATATGGATAAAGAATGAAAATAGCTTCATTCATATAGCTAAAATTTACCCAAATAAAGTTGTTCAGGAAATCTCTTTATATCGTTTTAATAAAAAGCAACAATTAATAGAATCAATATATTCAGAAGAAGGTTATTACATAGATAAAAAATGGATTATGAAAAATATTACTTTGACAAGTTTTGAAAATAAAAATATTGAGATAAAAAACAGTAAGGAAGCAACTTTTGAAGAATTTATAGATCTAGATCTTTTTGACATCATGATAATAAAGCCAAATCAGATGACTTTTTTGCAATTAAAAACTTATATCAATTATTTAAAAGAAAATTCAATGGAATCAAAAAACTATGAATTAGCTTATTGGTCAAAATTCTCAATACCATTATCTTGCCTAGTAATGTTTTTATTAACAACTCCATTTGTGCACTCAAGTATTCGTTCAGCAAGTTTTGGGCAAAGAATATTTGTCGGTATCTTAACTGGAGTAAGTTTATTTTTGTTTAATCAAACAATAAATAAATTATCTATAATTATAAATATGCCGCCTTTTCTGGGTTCTTTTTTACCTATTTTTATTTTACTAGTTCTTAGTTTTTATATTATAAAAAGGTTTTATGGATTTAAAGCTTTGAAAGGCTTGTTTTTGAAATAATATCGTGGAGGCATTTTTTGTCTTTTCTGAACAAAGAAATTAAAAATCCAAGACCAAAAAATAATATTGATATAATAGCAATATTGAATCTAATTATAGCTTTTTTATAAGAAATTTTTTCACCATCATCGCAAAAAATCTTTATTTTCCATGTTTTCATTCCGAGAGTACCTTCATTATTTACCCAAAACCAAACAAAAAAATACTGAATTATAAAATAAAAATATACTTGCATGGTTATTTTAAGAAGGTTATTTTCTTCAACATTAAAGCTAAAAAAAGGTATAGACATCACAATTAAAATTGCAAGGACTAAAAGTGCATCATAAATTATCGACGCAATTCTTCTCCAAATAGATACAGGCATAATTATTTTTCACCTCATTGTAATGATTTTATAATTGCATTATTATAATACTGGATAATGAAAAATATATCATACAATGAATATCTTAATGCGTTTCTTGATAGCATATGGGCTGAGCAAGGGCTGTCAAAAAACACATTGATTTCATACGAGCATGATATTAAAAATTTTCTTATTTTTCTTGAAGAAAAAAAAGTAGATTTATTATATGTAGAATATGCTGACATCAACTCTTTTATCTCAATGAGATTCTCAAAAGGAATTTCATCTAGAAGCAATATGAGGCTAATTTCTTCTCTTAAAAAATTTTTTTTGTATTTAACAAGTCGCAATATAATCAAGAAAAATCCAACTAAAAACATTGAGAGCCCAAGAGGTGTAAAGTCGCTACCCCACACAATAGATATTGAGAGTGTTGACAAGCTTTTAAATGCTCCAGATACTAAAACAAGATTTGGCTCAAGAGATAAAGCTATGTTAGAAATACTTTATGCATGCGGCCTCCGTGTATCAGAGCTTGTAACACTTAAATTGTCTCAGGTAGTTATCGAAAGTAACTTTTTAAGAGTAATGGGCAAAGGAAGCAAAGAAAGAATAATTCCAATAAACGATTTTGCTCTATCATTTTTAAATTCATATTTAAAAGAATATAGAGCAGAATTTATTTGTAATAAAAAAACTGATTCAATGTTCTTAAGTAATAGGGGTAAAGAGATGACGCGACACTCTTTCTGGCATATAATAAAAAAATACGCAGCGCAGGTTGGAATAAGTGAACATCTTTCGCCACATACATTAAGGCATGCATTTGCCACACACATGATTAATAATGGTGCTGATTTAAGAGTTGTTCAATTATTATTAGGTCATAGCGATCTTTCAACAACTCAGTTATACACGCATATTGCTAAAAATGAATTAAAGGAGTTACATTGCAAAAACCACCCAAGAGCATAATAATATTGTTTATTACATTTACTTTATTTCAAAATAATAGTTTCGCTGAAAAAGTAAAAGATAAAAATATAGAATTTCTACAAAACAAATTAAACGAAATAATTCCAAATTATAAATTTGATAGAATTAAAAAATCACCTTTAGAAAATATCTATGAAATAGTCTATGGTGGAGAAATTATTTATATAACTGCAGATGCTAAATTCATATTTGAAAGTGGAAACTTACAAAAAATTATAAAAGAAGAGGGAGCCTACTCTTTTATAAATTTAACTGAATCCTCTGCAGCAGAAGGAAGGAAAAATCTACTTGCAAGCCTACCGGATTCGAAATTTTTTGTGTATGGCAAAGAAAATAATAAAGAAAAATATATAAATGTTGTCACAGATATAGATTGCCCATACTGTAGAAAGTTTCATGATGACATTAATTTTTATATTGAAAATGGAATTAAAGTTAGATATCTAGTATTTGCTATAAAAACAAGCTCAAAAAAAAGAGTTATTTCTGCATGGTGCGCTGACGACAAAAATGATGCTTTTACGCTCCTAAAAAAAGAGCAAAAAATTGAAATTAATAATTGCACAAATCCCATAGAAGAGCATCAGAATATCATAAGCTCAATAGGTGTTAGCTCAACTCCATCAATATTTTTGCCAGATGGAAAACTAATTCAGGGTTATATGAGCCCAGAAGAGGTTATCAAGAAGATAGAAAATTAGAAAACCAGCTGCCATCACATTTTGCGTTACGAAATCCATTTGCAATAAGCACACTTTTTGCTCTCGTACATGCGACATATAAAAGGTTCTGCTCTTCAGTGATATCTTTTTCCCTTAAGGGTATAAATAACTTTTCAATATTTTTATTATTTTTAAAGATACCTGGGAGATGCAAATATAAATCTTTGCAAGATAGATCGTTATTAAAGACAGGAAGAATCTTTGAGCTATTCTTATTGTTATTTTTCAAGTAAGTTTGCGCAAGAAATATAACTTCTGATTCTAATCCTTTTGCAGAATGTATAGTTAAAATTTTTACTGAATTTTTTGTTAAAAAATCAAAGGATTCTGGATACTCTTTGGTAATTTCAAGCTGATATAAAAATTGAAATGGGGAAATAAATCTCCCATTATTTAAACTTAAGCTCATATTTAAAAAAATCAAAAAATTTCTTTTTATTTCTATATTTTTAATATGATTGCCCACAAAGTAAATATTAAATATATCTAAATCTAAGTATATGGTATTAAGAAAATCATGAATTGGAATCTTTCCATTTAACTCTCTCCATTTCGCGAGTAAACTTTTATACTTACCGTTTTCTAAAAATTTAGAGAGTGCATTAAAGTTATCTATATCAATTTTATTGATTTCGTCTAGTGAATAATCAAAAATTGGGCATTTTAACAGCTCAAATAATTCATAATTATTCCTTTCGTTTAATATTAAATATTTAAGTAAATAAAATAAATCTAAGATTTCAGGATTATCAAGAATAGATTTTTTTTTATCAGAAGAAATTGGTATAGAATTTTTTATCAATACTTCTTCAAGTTCAATTAAGTGTGTTCTATTTCTCAAAAGAATAATAATGTCATGGTATTTTATATTATCATTTTTAACTAATTTATTGATTTGCTTGGCAATAGAATTTGCTTCATCAATTATATTAGTGTCCTCTGTCTCACAAATTTCTTCTATTTTTACAATACCTTTCTTAATTATATTCGTATGAAAATCATTACTATCAGGAAAAATACTATTAACAAATTTTATTATTTCTTTAGAGGATCTTCTAGATTGATTTAAACTTAACTCACTGGCATTAAAGTATTTTTTCGTATAATTTCTGCACTTTTTAAATAACTTTGGTTCTGATCCACGAAATCCGTATATGGACTGTTTATTATCACCAACTATAGTTACACTAGTGTCGCATGAGGGATCATTGATGGCCCCTAGAATTTTTTCAATAATTCTCCACTGCAAGTAGTTCGTGTCTTGAAATTCATCAATCAATAAATGATTTATTGACGATGCAATTTTATAATAAATCCAACTATCAGATTTAGCATTAACTAATTTATTATAGCAAAGCCAGGTACTGTCAGAATAATCGCGTAAATTATTTTCTATTAGGTGTTTTTGATAAATAGTAAAAAATATACTGGCCAGAAATTTCCAAGATTTTTGTATCTCGTAAAAAATATTTTCTTCAAAGCTATATATATCGTTTAAGAAAATATCAAAGTTAATATTTAATTTTTCAAATTCTTTTTTTAATATTTTTCTTGGACTTCTAGTTGATTTGGTTAAAAAAAATTCAGATATTAGGTTAACTTTATAATTTGTAGAAATATTTTTTTTTAAAATAGAGTTATAAAATTCTTTGTGTCTTTCTTTTAGAATATTATTGGTATTAAAATTTTTTATTATTTTTTCAATAAATCTCTCTTTACACAAAGCTACTCTTATATCTCTATTTTTATAGTCACCATTTTTATACTCTATATCTTGATATATCTCTAAAAAATAAGATTTCTTATCTGTGACCTCTAATATTGACTCTTTCAGAGTGTGAAAGCTTCCAATGTGGTCTAAAAGAAAATCTAAGTTATTTTTTATATCTAGATTATTTTCCAAGTAATTTTTATTAAAGATATTATCTAAAATATCTTTAGCGATTAATTTTGGATATGAATTTGTATTTATATTTTTTAGAATTTCTTTATCAAGATGCATTTGATTAAGAATTTCCATAAATAAAGAATCAAACGTTGATATTCTAACATTTTTTGTACTTAGTTGTATTTTTAAAAATAATTTTCTCGCTTTATTAATATAATGAGTTAAATTATTACTTATTCCTATTTGATGCAAGTCGTTTAATATTTCTTGTTCTGTGCTACTAGCCCAATATTCTATTTTATCATTAAGTCTTGTTTGCATTTCAGCGGTAGTTTTTCTTGTAAATGTTATTGCAGTTATTTTTTCTGGCGCTACATCGTCTAGTAGTAGCCTTAGTATTTTAGATATTATAAACCATGTTTTCCCTGTGCCAGCAGATGCTATAACATTTACGCTTTCCCCAGGTTGTAAATATTTATTTATATTCATTAGTTTATATAATATTATAAATTACTTGTTAATTTAAATTTAATACCAATGTTAAGAATAGCACTTTTTTTAGGGACTAATTTCGCAATTATTATTGTTTTAAGTATATCTATGTCAATTTTTGGCGTTGACGGCGTTTTGCATGATAACGGAGTAGATCTCAATCTAAATTCACTTTTATTTATTTCATCAGTTATTGGATTTACCGGCTCATTTATATCTCTATTAATTTCAAAATGGGTAGCAAAAAAAAGCATGGGTGTAATTTTGGTTACAGAGCCAAAAAATGAGACTGAGAGATGGCTTGTAAAGAAATTAAATGAGATTTCCGTTAAAGCTAATATAAAGCCCCCTGAATTTGGAATATTTGATTCTCAACAATTAAATGCTTTTGCAACTGGAGCTTCAAAGAATAATTCTTTGGTAGCCCTGAGTTCCGGGCTTATTAGCCACATGAGTAAGGATGAAATTGAGGCTGTAATAGCTCACGAAATTTCACATATCAGCAACGGAGATATGGTAACAATGACCTTAATACAAGGCATTATAAATACATTCGTTATTTTTTTCTCAAGAATTATAGGTCACGTAGTTGATAGGGTCGTTTTTAAAGTTCAAAGAGGACACGGTCCTGCTTATTATATTACAAGTATAATAGTTCAAATTTTATTATCCATACTGGCTAGTATTATTGTCATGTGGTTTTCGAGAAAAAGAGAGTTTGAGGCAGATCATTCTGCAGCAAAATTAGTAGGTGCAAATAAAATGATATCTGCTTTAAAAACCTTATCTAATAAATCACCAGATGCACTGCCCGATCAAATGGCTGCTTTTGGAATTGCTGGAAAAAAAGAAAAATCATATAAAAGTTTATTTAGCAGCCATCCTTCTATAGAATCTAGAATTGAATCATTACTACAAAATAGTTAAATATTAATTATGGCAAGTTATAACACAAGCAATATTAAAAACGGTTTAAAAGTATTAATTAATGATGACCCATTTGAAATAATAGATAATTCATTTCATAAGCCAGGAAAAGGGCAGGCTTTTAGTAAAGTAAAATTGAAGAATTTAACTAATGGAAGAGTTATTGAAAAAACTTTAAAGATCGGAGATAGTTTGGATTCTGCAGATGTCCAGACTTCCGAAATGCAATATCTATATAATGATGGTAATAGTTACTATTTTATGGATATGGAAAGTTTTGAGCAAATTTCGATAGACTATCAAATTTTAGGTGATAATAAGATCTGGTTAAAAGGAGAGGAATTATGTTCTGTAACTTTCTTTAATGGAAATCCAATTGGGATAGAGTTGCCCATATTTGTTGAATTGATTGTAAAGCATACAGAGCCAGGGCTAAAAGGGGATACTACGTCCAAAGCTACTAAACCCGCAACACTAGAGACTGATGTAATAATTCAGGTGCCTTTATTTATCAATCAGGATGACATTATAAAAATAGATACAAGGTCAAAAGAGTACACTTCAAGAGTAAAAATCTAATTGATTTTAAATATTTCGTCTCTTATCAATATTTTTTCTTTATTATTTATATTTTCTGACCAGTTATTGTTAATTTTACTTAAGACTAATATTACAGTGGATCCTAAATTAAACATTCCAATTTCTTGCCCTTTTAAATAATGTTTAATATTTTCTTTATTATTAAATTCAACAACGCTGCTTCTGTGTTTTGATGGGGCAATAATTCCAAAATCAGATAAAGTAATACAGCCTACGTTAACAGCTCCTACCATAACTAAAGATAATTTATAATCATTATTCTGGAAAGATAAAATTACTCTTTCATTTTTTGAGTATAATTTTTTTATGCCTTCTGTCGCGTAAGGCGCAACACTATAAAGTGACCCAGGAATATGAGTAACCTTTAACAAAGATGCATCACACGGCATATAAATTCTATGGCAGTCCTTAGGTTCTAAATAGATATTAATAAATTTTCCGTTATTAAAATCATGATCTTTCTCATGAAGCAACTCGCTAATAGAATACTTTTGTTTTTTTGCATGAATAAATGTGTCGTAATTAATTTCACCATATCCTGCAATAGTGCCATCGCAAGGAGAAATTATATTTTTTTGATTATCTATTTTTTTTCTAAAAGACATGTCTAGCTCTCTAGTAAAAAAATCATTTAGTGATATATATTCCTCGATATTCTTGTTTTTATATTCGTCTAGATCAATTTTAAATATTGAAATATATAATTTTATTAAAAAATTTTTTATTACTTTATCTTCTATTCTAGAGACCTTAAAGGTTATATTTGATATAAGATGTAAAGGCGCTATATAAAATAACGTAATTTTGAATTGATTAACAAGTTTTTTTAAATTTTCTTTCATTTTTTTTTATTATAACTATTATTTTTGGTACAATATTAAGCATGCCTGGAAATAGTCACGGAAAATTATTTAAAGTAACCACATATGGCGAAAGTCATGGTGAAGCTATAGGCTGTATAATAGATGGTTGTCCGCCAAATCTCAAGATTGATATCGAAGATATTCAAAAAGATTTAGATAGAAGAAAGCCAGGAAAATCAAGGCATACATCTCAAAGAAGAGAATCTGATACTGTAAAAATTTTATCAGGAGTTTTTGATGGCAAGTCTACTGGAACACCTATAAGTTTGATAATTTACAATGAAGATGCAAGAAGTAAAGATTATTCAGATATTAAAGATCTATACAGGCCTGGACATGCAGATATTACATACGACAAGAAGTATGGCAATAGAGATTATAAAGGTGGCGGTAGATCGTCTGCTAGAGAGACAGCCACTAGAGTGGCAGCTGGAGCTATAGCTAAGTCTTATTTAAAAGAAAATTTTAATTTAGATATTCAAGGATTTGTCTCGCAGCTTGGTCCTATAAAAGCCGAAGTCATTAATTATGATGATATAGAGGATAATCACTTTTTTTTTCCAGATAAAGACAAAGTTCAAGAGCTTGAAGATTATATGGACGCATTAAGAAAAGAGGGAAATTCTATTGGGGCTAGAATTAATGTAATTGCAAAAAATGTCCCAATAGGTTTAGGAGAGCCTGTTTTTGATAGAATAGATGCAGATATAGCTAAAGCTATGATGAGCATTAACGCTGTAAAAGCCATAGAAATTGGAGCAGGCTTTTTATCAGTAACTCAAAAAGGCACTGAGCACAGAGATGAAATTGATTCAAAAAAAGGTTTTTTAAGTAATAATTCAGGCGGCACGTTGGGTGGCATCACCTCGGGCCAAGATATAGATGTAAGCATTGCGATAAAGCCTACATCAAGTATCCGGTTGCCAGGTAAAACTATCGACACAAAGGGAAAAGACTCTGAAGTAATAACAAAAGGTCGCCATGACCCCTGTGTTGGTATTAGAGCAGTTCCTATAGCAGAAGCGATGTTAGCTTTAGTTTTAATGGATCATGCTTTAAGACACAAAGCGCAAAATTTATAACTTAAAATCTAATCAAGTTTTTGCTTAATACGAACAAGCACGCTGCATAAAAAATTTTATAAATATTAAAATATTTCTAAAGGAAATAAGTAAAATTGAAAAAAAATAAAATTTACAAAGGTAATATTTTAAATTCACCAATCATGTTTAAAAAGTCATTTTTAAACCTTTCATCATTTTATTTTTTTTATTTTTCAACACTTGGAGCATTTCTACCATTTTGGCCTTTATACCTGAATTATAAAAATTTTACAGCTTATGAAATTGGGGTTATTACTGGCGCTATGATTGGAACAAAAATTGTTGCGCCTAATATATGGGGTTGGATAGCTGATAAAACAGGTTTGAGGCATAGAGTAATTCAATTAGGTGCGTTCAGTTGTTTAATAATATTTTCTTTCGCCGCATCAATAGAAAGCTTTGTTAGTATGGTTACTCTGATTTTTTTCTTCAGTTTTTTCTGGAATGCATCATTACCACAGTTTGAGGCTGTTACAATGAGTGCGTTAGGATCTTCATATAATAATTATAGCCAAATTAGGCTATGGGGTTCGCTAGGTTTCATAATATCAGTGCTTTCTTTGTCTTTTTTAACTCAGAAATACGGAATAGAGATAGTCCCTACTTGCATCTTATCCTTTTTATTTTTAACCTTCATAACAACAATTTTTGTAAAGAATAATAAATCTAGTCAAAAGAAACATAATAACTCTTTATTAAGTATTGCTGTTAAGCCAGCTGTTATAGGAATTTTATTGTCTTGTTTCTTGATGCAGTTAAGCCATGGACCGTTTTATGCTTTTTTTGCAATTTATCTATCAGAAAATAGCTACAGCACGAATTCAATAGGTTTTATTTGGTCACTTGGCGTCATTGCGGAAATATTAATTTTTATTAAAATATCTTCTTGGATTCCAAAATATGGCTTACAAAATTTATTTGTAATAAGTTTCTTATTTGCAACGATAAGATGGCTATTGATTTCATTCTTTCCCGAGAATGTTATTATTGTGACATTGGCAACGTTAATTCATGCTATTACATATGGGATGTATCATGCGGTATCAATCTCATTAATACATGAATATTTTACTGGGGAATTACAAGGAAGAGGGCAAGCATTATATTCAAGTATAAGTTTCGGGCTTGGTGGGTCAATTGGAAGCTTTTATAGTGGTTATCTTTGGGAGTCATTCGGAGGATCTGCTGTATACTTATATGCATCACTATTTGCTTTTTTAGGTTTTATTGTATCTCTTATCTTAGTAAAATCTAACTACAGAACTATATAGCGCAAATTAAAAATTATGAAAAATACACTATACGATAAACTTTGGAATGAGCATCATATTCATACTTATGAAAATGGCTACAGTTTAATTTATATTGATAAGCACTTGATA
>Ga0228627_1001680_pt1 | contig 11241 bp, 8 predicted proteins | sample 33DmetaG_FD_190483 | JGI IMG/M metagenome (GOLD analysis project Ga0228627, IMG submission 190483) | Seawater microbial communities from Monterey Bay, California, United States - 33D | ecosystem: Environmental > Aquatic > Marine > Coastal | place: USA: California | collected 2016-09-28 | reverse complement strand
ATAGAATTTGAGATACCCTTTCTATTTCAGCTTCTCTTCCTACAATAGGATCAAGCTTCCCATCTTCTGCCATTGAAGTCAAGTCTCTTCCAAAATTATCTAAAACAGGCGTTTTCGACTTTGAATTACCACTTTTTGACGATCCCGATTCACCTCCCGATCTTCCCGAAGCTCCGCCTGATCCTAAAAAGCCCAAAGACTCATCACCATCATTGGTTGGGTTACCGGGAACCTCATTTCTTGGACTAGAAGAAGGTTTGTTCGATAGTATACTTTCCAATTCATCTTTTACAGATTCGTAGAATACATTTTGCTCTTCCAATGACTGCGTAGCAATGTTGTTCGCATCCTTCAAAATGGAGAGTAATAAGTGTTCAGTTCCAATAAGGCTTTGATTAAAAAGCTTCGCTTCTAAGTAAGTTATCTTTAAAACTCTCTCTGCCTGTTTAACCAAGGGTATATTGGATAAATGGTTAATTGAGCTATTGCCAACTTTGGTAGAACTTTCTATTCGCCTTCTCAATTCATTTAAATCGGCGCCAAGTGAATTTAGAATCTGAATTCCGCTTCCTTGTCCTTCTCGAATCATACCCAATAGGAGGTGTTCTATACCTATATAGTCATGACCAAGTCGCAGAGCTTCCTCGCGACTGTAGGTAATGACGTCTTTTACTCGTTGTGAGAAATTAGATTCCATAATGTTTCGTTCTTTTATAATAAACGTATTTGAGGGGCATTTAGTTGTAAAAAATAGAAATTTTAACGGACCATTTCAATACCAATCAAAGATATTTTAAGTGTTCTATGCAAATGACGAACCAAAGCTCTTTTATCAACAAAATTTTGTTAGTATTTAGTGCCATTTTAAGCCTCTGAACGCATTATTTATCGGTAGTTTAGTAGTAATGTTCAACCGTTAAAATAAAGTTGAAATTTAGCATCTAAGAATACTGTAAATATGGCAGAAGGAGAAAAAATCGTTCAAATTAATATTGAAGACGAAATGAAGTCAGCCTACATTGATTATTCAATGTCGGTTATCGTAAGTAGAGCACTCCCAGATGTAAGGGATGGTTTAAAACCTGTTCACAGAAGAATTTTATATGGCATGCAAGATTTAGGTGTATTGTCATCTAGGCCTCACAAGAAATCAGCTAGAATTGTAGGAGAGGTGCTTGGAAAGTACCATCCACATGGAGATACTGCAGTATATGATTCCATGGTGCGAATGGCACAACCTTGGTCTTTGCGCTACATGTTAGTCGATGGACAGGGTAACTTTGGTTCTGTTGATGGGGATAGTCCTGCGGCCATGAGATATACCGAGGCAAGGCTGAGAAAAATCTCAGAAGACATGCTTGCAGATATTGACAAGGAAACCGTTGATTTTAGATTGAACTTCGATGATTCATTAACAGAGCCAACGGTATTGCCTACAAGAATTCCACAACTACTAATTAATGGTGGGTCTGGAATTGCAGTAGGGATGGCCACCAACATGGCTCCTCATAACTTAAGTGAAGTTATTGACGGCATTAGCGCGTATATCGATAACCGTGATATTGAGATAGCCGACTTAATGCAACACATAAAAGCGCCAGATTTTCCGACAGGTGGAATAATTTATGGTTATGAAGGAGTTCGTTCTGCATTTGAGACAGGAAGAGGGCGTATTGTAATGCGTGCAAAGTGCGAAATAGAAGTTACCAGTAGTGGAAGAGAAAGAATAATTGTTTCAGAAATTCCTTATTTGGTCAACAAAGCCGATCTGATTAAAAAAACAGCTGATCTTGTAAATGATAAGAAGATTGAAGGTATTGCTGATTTGAACGATGAGTCAGACAGAAATGGAATGAGAATCGTTTATGATTTAAAAAGAGATGCTATTACAAACGTAGTAATGAATAATTTATTCAAATATACTGCGCTTCAGACATCATTTTCTGTGAATAACATTGCCTTGGTAAATGGTAGACCAGAAATGCTGAATCTCAAAGATATGATTCATCACTTTGTGGAGTTTAGGCATGAGGTGGTCATTAATAGAACAGAGTTTGAACTTAAAAAAGCAAAAGACAAAGCACATGTGCTTGAAGGTTTAATTATTGCTATTGATAATTTAGATGAAGTAATTAAACTCATTAGAGCTAGTAGAACGACCGATGATGCGCGTAATGGTTTAATGGAGAAGTTTTCGTTATCTGAAATACAAGCTAAGGCTGTATTAGACTTACGTTTACAGAAGTTAACCGGTTTAGAAAGAGATAAATTAAAAGAAGAGCATGCAGAATTAATGAGATTAATTACTCATTTAGAGGCAGTTTTAGCGAATGAGGACATGAGAATGGACATCATTAAAGCTGAATTGCTCGAAGTCAAAGAGAAATACGGTGATGAAAGACGATCTCTAATTGAATACTCAGCAGAGGACTTTAGTATTGAAGATATGATTCCAGACGAAGAAGTAGTGGTTACTATTTCTCACTTGGGTTACATTAAACGAACCCAACTTACGGAGTATAGAAGACAAAATAGAGGAGGGACCGGATCGAAAGGTTCTGCTACAAGAGATGCAGATTTCTTAGAACATTTATTCGTAGCAACAACACATAACTACCTCTTAATCTTTACTGAGAAAGGGAAATGTTACTGGATGAGGGTTTTCGAAGTACCGGAAGGTACGAAGACCTCAAAAGGAAGAGCAATACAAAACCTGATTAGTATAGAACCGGATGATAATGTTAAGGCATATATCTGTGTGAAAGATTTGACGGATGAAGAATACATTAACAATAACTATATTGTCATGTGTTCTCGAAAAGGGGTGATAAAGAAAACGAGCTTAGAGGCTTACTCTAGACCAAGGACAAATGGTATTAATGCAATTACAATTCGAGAAGGAGACCAATTATTGGAAGCTAAGTTGACAAACGGCTCTGATGAAATTATGATGGCAATTGGAAGTGGTAGAGCTATTCGATTCAATGAGAGCAAAGTAAGACCAATGGGAAGAAATGCTGCGGGAGTTAGAGGTATTACGATTGGTGAAGAGGATGAAGTTGTCGGAATGATTACAGTTAGAGAACCAAAAGAAGAAACCGTCTTGGTAGTCTCTGAAAAAGGATATGGAAAGCGAAGTTTTTTAAACGACCCTGAAGATGATTCAGAAATATATAGAGTTACGAACAGAGGAGGCAAAGGTGTAAAAACGTTAAACGTAACTGAAAAAACCGGTAAGCTTATTGCAATCAAGAATGTCACAGATGATAATGATTTAATGATCATTAACAGATCTGGAGTAATCATTAGGATTGCCGTTTCTGACTTAAGAGTTATGGGACGTGCGACACAAGGAGTGCGATTGATTAACTTAAAAAATAATGACTCGATTGCAGCTGTAGCAAAAGTTTCTGTTGATGAGGAAGAGGAAGGAGTAGAGCCTGTGGCAGAATCAGAAGGTACGGAAGAAAGTAATTCAGCTGAAGAAACTAACGACACTGATAATACAGATGCCAAATAATGGCAAAGTATTTGTAAAACAAGTTTTGAAATTTAATTTGAAAAATAACTAATCATGAATAATAGCCTAAAATTAATGACATTGGTAATTGCTTCTTTGGTTTTCAGCAGCGTGTCTGCTCAGAAATCTAAATTGGTGAGCGCATACAATTACAACAGGTCTTACGAGAGAGATAAAGATTGTAGCGAGTTGGAAAAAGGAATTGAAGCAATCGAGCTTGTCACTAAAAATGAAAGCACAGCTAAGCTTTTGAAAACTTGGTATTATGGTGGTAATTTATACTTTAATGCTGCTTTATCACCTGACTCTGCATGTTCTGCTAAGTTTCCTGGTTCATTAGAAAAAAGTTATAAATTTTACATTGAAGCGATAAAATATAACATTGATGCCCCAGGAGCTTCTGATCTTGATCTGATGAAAGAAGCTGATGAAATTCAATTTGCTAGTTATATCATGAATCGGAAGACAGAATACAACGAGCGATCATACATGAATGATATCTTAAACCAAAAATTCCCATACTTGGCAAACGCTTTTGTGAATAGGTGTGTGGAACAATTTCAAAAAGGCAATTTCGAAAAAGCGAAAGAGTATTCTCAAAATTCTGTTGAAATCAATGCTTATATGGGAAGAGTCGATTCCTTAGGACTCTTTAATTCAGCCTTAGCAGCAGAGCGATTGAAACTATATGATGAAGCATTAGAATTATATACGGCCTTAACTCAAATCAAGTATGGAGGACCAAATGTTCATCTTTACATTGCAAACATCTATGAAAATCGAGGAGACACCGTAAAGAGAGTAGAAGCAATTAGAAATGGTTTAAAACAGTATCCTGATAACGCTGACTTAATTCGAGAAGAATTAAATTATTTACTACTAACAGGCCAAACAGATGCTGCTTTGGCAAATTTTGACAAGGCTATAGCAAATGACCCTGAAAATCCTGCAATGTTCTACAACAGAGGGTTAATTAACGACCAGATAGGCAATCAAGAGGCTGCTGCTGCTGATTACAATAAAGCCCTACAATATGACCCTAGCTTTTTCGATGCAGCTTATAACTTAGGAGCTATGTATTACAATATTGGTGTTGAATGGAATAACAAAGCTTCTGGTTATGGACTAGATGAAACTACCAAGTATGAAGAAGCTTCTAATAAAGCTAATGAGTATTTTGCATTAGCAAAACCAGCTTTAGAAAAAGCTCATGAAATTGATCCTGAAGATAGGAATACTATTGCATCGTTAATAAAGATATATGCAATTGAAGGCGAGGATGCCAAATATTTAGAAATGAAAAAGAAATTAGATAACTAAATAATAAAAAATAGAATAAAAAAGGCTTTCAATTTTTTGAAAGCCTTTTTTATGTTTAAAACCCAAGATCATCTAACTTTCTCCGATTTCGTTTCGTAGGCCTGCCGCTAAATCCTTGATGTCTCATCTGACGTTGAACCTCCTGCGCCATAGCCAAAGTTTCTAGCTCTAATTCGGAAGTTGTTTCAACTACATAATCAGGAACCAATTTAGCTCCAACTCTTGACTTTGGAAAATCTAGTATTTTAAAACTTTTCCAAATGGGATTTACGCGAATTGAAATGGTATCACCAACTTTGGCTTCTTTTGATGCTTTAACTATTTCATCGTTAATTAGCACGCGATTAGCAGCACACTCTTTACTCGCTAAACTCCTAGTTTTAAAAAGCCGAATGGCCCAAATGTATTTATCAATTCTCATGTAAAACAAACAGTAAATGTAATAGAAAAGTTTGGGCATAAAAAAGCCCTGCCTTATCAGAGGCAGGGCTTTTAAATAAAGAAATATCTCTTATTTAACGTGATCAGAAAGCTCGCTTCCTGCCTTAAACTTTACTACATTTTTTGCAGCGATGTTAATTTCTTTCCCAGTTTGTGGGTTTCTTCCTTTTCTAGCAGCTCTTTCAGAAACTGAAAAAGTTCCGAATCCAACTAAAGCAACCTTGTCTTTCTTGCTTAATGCTTTTCCAGTTACTGATAAAAATGATTCCAATGCTCTTTTAGCGTCAGCTTTTGATAAGTTAGCACCTTCAGCCATTGCGTCTACTAATTCTGATTTGTTCATGTTATAAATTTTTTAGTAAATAAATTTGATTAATACTTCGATGAAGCGCTTACAAATATAGACTAAAACCCATGCCGTACAAGGTTTTCCTCTGAAAACCCTTGATTTTGTTGAAAAGTATGGCTATTTGTTAATAAAGTCGGTGGTTATTGGGCTTGAAAGTACTGCGGTTGTAGGATTATGGTAATAAATTGAACTAACTTAGGTTCTATGAAATATGAAATTTGACTTTCACACTGCTTTTTAAGTTGATAAAATAAAGAAATAGTGCTGTAATTGCTTTCTTTATCCACTGTTAGGTCATGAGTCAAGGTATAAGGTAGGTGGATTGAAAATTTTAAAGGAAATAAATCACTCCTAATAACCCGGCTAATCCTAAAACAATAGTATAAGGAAATGCCATTTTGACCATCTTGACATAAGATAAACCAATTAATGGCGCTACAGAGGAGGTTAACAAGAAAAGAAAAGCTGCTTGCCCATTAGGAGTAGCCACACTTGGTAAATTTGTTCCTGTGTTGATAGCGATTGCTAATTTTTCAAAATGAGCTCTGTCAATTGCGCCACTTTGAAATGCCTTGTCAACTTCTCCTATATAAATAGTCGCAACAAAAACGTTATCACTAATCGCAGATAGGAAGCCATTCGCCGCGCAGAATAAACTTGGTTGTTGTTGTAAGTCTTGCAGTAGTACCCATTCTATAATAGGGGAGAATAGATGCTGATCGTGGATCATGGCAACAATTACAAAAAACACAACTAGTAAACCTGTGAATGGCAGCGCCTCTTCAAATGCATGGCCTAAAGCATGTTCATCTGTTATTCCTATAAATGCAGTTTGAAATATAATTAAACCTAAACCAATAAATCCTACAGGAGCTATATGCAAGGCGAGACTAATAATTAATAAAATCGCAGAAACCCCTTGTATCCATAAGGCATATTTTTCCTTAGACTTCCTTTCTGCATCCTCCCCATCGATGTACGCTTTTATTATTTGTCTAGCGACATTTGGAAGTTTAGTCCCAAAGCCAAACCATCCAGTTAACTCTAGAACCACAGTAGTTAATAGGCCACAAAAAAATACAGGTATAGTAATTGGAGCCATCTGAAAGAAAAATGCTGCAAAATCCCACCCCATGCGTTCGCCAATTAGTAAGTTTTGTGGTTCACCAACAATAGTGCAGACTCCGCCTAGAGCAGTTCCAACGGCTCCATGCATCATTAAACTTCTCAAAAAAACCTCTAAACTGAGCAAGCGTTTCTCCGCTAAGTTCATCCTTATCTAAAATCTCATTTTCATTGTAATCCTCTACACCTGAATGTATTTTATGGTATACAGCGTAAAAACCAACTGATACACTAATCAACACGGCCATTACCGTTAGCACAAACATTTAGTTTTGCTGATGAAGAGAACGACATTGACTTATCTAAATGGAGTTATGTGGATACTATGGTTTCTGTAGTAGATGCTTTTAATTTCTTTAAAGATTTTGGAAGCCCTGAACGATTAATGGATCGAGAACTGACAGATATAGAAGACGATTATCGAACCATTGTCAATTTATTGACGGATCAAATTGAGTTTGCCAATGTGATATTGATTAATAAATCAGATTTAGTGAGTAAAGATGATTTGGGTTTTTTGGAGGCAACACTTAAAAAGCTGAATCCATCTGCTCAACTTGTTTCTACAAGTTTTGGAAAAATTAAGCCTAAGAGGATCTTAAATACTGGGCTATTTAATTTTGAAGAGGCAGAGCAAAGTGCAGGTTGGCAAGAAGAATTGAATAAGGAAGAACACACTCCTGAAAGCGAAGAATATCGAATTGGTTCTTTTGTTTTTCGAAGTCAGAAACCATTTCATCCCGAACGATTTTCCGAATATGTTCAGCAAAAATTTCCTTCCTCTGTAATTCGAAGTAAGGGTTTGTTTTGGTTGGCTTCACGTCCTGAACAAGCTATGGTTTGGGGACAAGCAGGAGGTTCTTTACGAACTGATAGTGCCGGGGTATGGTGGTGTAGTATGTCTTTTGATCGCAGAGCTCAATACGTTTCCTTCTTGGACAATCAAAAATCAATTGAAGCTGATTGGGATAAAACTTTCGGTGATCGTAAAAATGAAATTGTTTTTATCGGGCAAGCAATGAATGAGACAAGGATCAGAAAAGAATTGAATCACTGTTTGTTAACAGAAGATGAATTAGTCACAGTTAATTGGCAGGAAGGATACCAAGATGAATGGCCGGTAGAACGAGCTTATGCAATTGAATAAAACGTTGACTTATAAATTCAGACTAGGTTAGACTTTCTTCAAATTTCTCCGGTACAACCTTGATTTTAGAGCAAGAGAATCAACATTTCGTAACGTAAGTTCGTTACGCAAACTGAAAAACGCTTGTTTTTAAATGAATTGTACAAAAAATCAAAACGAAAATCCTCTATTGATGAGACTTTTACATGTAGCGAGGAGCGGAATCAAACCTCAGGCTTATGAATCAGATAGTTATTCTTTGAGTATTTTCCTATTCCATATTCTGAGAATGGAGTAATGAGTCATTTTAATATAACTTTCATTTCTTCTTGACTCACCAAAGCACTTTTTCTATAGATAGGCTCTAATCGTTCGTTCAACAAAACAGTTGTTGGAAGCTCTAATTTGCCATTAGAATTTCCCAAATAAGTAGCCAACTGATGAAATCCCCCTTCCTGATCGTAGGAATATTCTCTACCAAAAAAGCGAACGGTTTTCTTACTTTCAGCATTTAGCTTAATCGTGTAATAACCTTGATTAAGCTTAGCAATAATTAAAGAATCTTTAAAGGTGGTATTTTCTTGCATTTTACAGAATTTGCACCAATCTGCATGAATGAAAATTAGAATAGGTTTCTGTTCTTCTTTAAAATGAATGTTTAATTCATCAAACGAGAGCCAAGAAATTGTAGTTTCCTGAGCAGATGTATCTAAAGCAACAAACAGATAAAGTAAGATGATTAGAAAGCGGAGTTTCATCTTATTTTAAAGTATATTTTAAACCAACAAACCCTCGAATACCTAAATTAGCAGCATATACATAAGTAGGGTCAAAGGTTAAAGCATTGGGATTATTTTCGGTCGCTATTACTTCACCCTCAGCGTTAAATTGAACGTTCTCATCAAAAGGGTCAAAAGAGCGGGCAATACTATTAGAAGCAGGAGTAAAATTCAATATGTTCTTAACTCCACCATATATTTCCCATTGCTTGTTAATTGATTTAGTGATTTGAATATTCTGTATGCTAAACCATGGAGAATATTCCGAACGATCATCCAATTCTCCCAACAAAGGCAGACGCATTGGACTATATATATTCCCTGTATAGTTTAGTTTCAAATTCCACGGTAAAATGGTGTATTCAATGTTCCAGACTGCCGTGAAACGTTCGGTTAATAATTGTCTCACTTCTTCACCCTCTTCATCAATGGTAACATCCATAAGGGTTGCTCCCCCCATTAGTTTTAGTCCGTTGGGAAGTGTTAAGTCTACATTCAATGAAACTCCTTTCGATTCAGCTGAACCATTTAGATTATCATAAATGATCTGATTTGGGTTCGTTTCGTAATCAGGAACAATACGGTTGTTGAAGTATGTGTAAAATACAGAACCATCCAAACCAAGGTAGGTTTCATCTTTTAAATAAATTCTTTTCACCACATTCAAATTAATATTTCTTGAGGTTTCAGGATTTAACTCACCTGCAAAAACGACTTCTCTAGAACCTGTCAAAGCAGCATGATCTTCTGTGAAAACATTCGCTACACGGAAACCATTTCCCAAACTTAAACGAACCACCGTTTTATTCCCTTCTGTGTTCCATTTATAATTGATCCGTGGGGAAAAAATGTTACCATGAACGCTATTGTAGTCATATCTTACTCCTAATAACAAGGTATTAAATTCATTTAAACTAACTTGATCTTGCATAAAAACTCCTGGTAAGTGCGTTTCATGAGCTTTATTCCTTAGGCTATCAAAATTTAAAGTGGCGGGTGTATTGTCATCGTAATACGTATAGCGATAAGCTGCTCCGACTAAAAAATCATGAGATGTAAATAATTCTTTATTCCATGTTAACTGACTAAATCCAATCCGTTGGTTTGCCTTGTAAATGGTATTTCCATAGACTGAATTTTGATTGTGACCATTGGCACTAAATTGTAAATTGAACTTCTCTTTTGTTGGTAATTGGTAATTTCCAAATAACTCCCATCGACTGGTGTAAATGCTTTCGCCGTAGACGGAATCACCTCCTCTAAACTCTGGATTCCAACTCACATCTCCTCCCCAACGATCTTCGTAAACGTATCGACTTCCAATATTGAATTCTCTGTTATTTTTTCTATTGAATGAAATTTTATTGAAAAGTGAAATTCTATCTTGTAGCGTGATGTCGGTAAAACCATCGTTGTTATTATCAATAATATTCTCATAATTGAAGTAGTTTAATCCCACTAATGCGTTAACCTTTTTGCTGATTTTATATTTTGCTCCTATATCAGCGTTTACTTCTCCCCAAGAGGTAGTATAAGCATCAGTAGAAAAAAGCGGAGCATTCAATGGCTTTTTCGTAATCACATTTATTAAACCTCCTACTGCTTCTGAACCATATAAGGTGGAAGCAGGCCCTTTTACAATCTCAACCCTTTCAATCAATGAGGCTGGAATGCCTGTTAAACCATAAACGGTTGATAATCCACTAACGATAGGCATCCCATCTATTAATACCATGGTGTAGGGTCCTTCTAAACCATTAATATGAATATCTCCCGTATTGCAAACACTACAATTTAACTGGGGACGAACACCATTTACATTCTGAATAGATTCAAAAATAGAAGCCGACTTATTGTTCTCAAAATACTTCGCAGAATAAACTTCTACAGGAACAGGACTATTCAGTTTCGACATTTCCTTCATGGTTCCTGTTATCACTACATCGTTCATCATATTGGTTTCTTCTTCGAGTAGAAAATCTAAGGTGTAAGTCTTATTTTCTTTGAACAAGATCTTTTTATATTCCTTCTTAAATCCAATAAAAGTAGCTACAATTGTTTTTTCTCCCATAGGAATATTCTTTAAAGTGAACGTTCCATTTTCAGCAGTAGTAGTTCCAATGCTCGTTCCTTTTATATAAACGTTTACAAATTGAGCATTCTGATTGTTTTGAAGTTTTACTGTTCCACTTAAGGTAGCTGTTTGTGCTAAAAGAGTTATAGAAGATAGTAAAAGTGCAATAGGGAGAAATATTATTTTGATCATCTATGCTAAATTTTTAGATTAGCAAATGTAAATTATTTAGATTGATCTAAATATAAGATTTAGAAAAATTTAAATAAATTTGAGACAAATATATATTCATGGCTTCTAACACCATTGAGAACTACTTAAAGGCAATTTACTCTTTACAGCAAAAACAAGAAAAAGTTAACATTACTGATGTAAGTAAGTATTTAGAAGTCAGTGCTGCTACTGTTAATAATATGATGCAGAAGTTAAAGAAAATGAAATGGGTGAAACAAGAGAAATACCAACCAGTTACTTTAACTGTAGAGGGAGAAAAACGTGCAGCAATGA
>Ga0228627_1001676_pt1 | contig 11256 bp, 10 predicted proteins | sample 33DmetaG_FD_190483 | JGI IMG/M metagenome (GOLD analysis project Ga0228627, IMG submission 190483) | Seawater microbial communities from Monterey Bay, California, United States - 33D | ecosystem: Environmental > Aquatic > Marine > Coastal | place: USA: California | collected 2016-09-28 | reverse complement strand
TTTTGGTGTGTCTTCTGCCGTTAATGGGAGATAATAAGGAGCTTCCATTTTATATTTTGAAGGTGTATTAACCCAAAACTGAATAAATTCTTGTTGGCCGCCATTTTCAACCAAATCGATGCCTGGTCGCTCACTATGAACGATGCCACTCCCTGCATGCATCCATTGTGTGCCTCCTGCTGATATGACGGCGGTATTCCCTATAGAATCTTGGTGACGTACGCTGCCTTTAAAAATAAAAGTAACAGGAGAAAAGCCCCTATGTGGATGAGGTCCAACACCAAGCTCACTTTGTTTGCCTCCAGGATTGAGTGGTTCGTCCCAGTGGTGTATGAGTAAAAAAGGGTCAATACTTTCAACCTCACGGCTTGGTAACGGTTGGTCCAATAGGTGTCCTCCCATATTTACGCGCTGTGCAGGAATTAATTTATGAATAGAACGGCTTGTCATAGTTTGTAAATTTTATTTAAATAAAACCTAAGCGCTATAATTTGTTTGCGATAAAGGATTGAAAAAGTTAATTTTTTCGATCCTTACCAATCGTAATTTTAAAATCTTCGGGATTGCCTTTAATTTTCAAATTTAGGTAGCGTACTTTTTTATTGGGATCAACTTCGATAATTTTATCGTCTCCTGTTTGTCCATCGGCAGTTTTTTTGTCTCCGAAAAGCTTATATCGAGCACCTTGTTTGATGAGTGACCATGGGATACGTATAAAATATTCCATATTAAACTCTAAGTCTTGTTTACCTGAAAGCTCAAAATGCCCCAGCGTTGATTCAATGGTCATTGCAGGAATATTGAGTTCTCCATTGGTAATATCCATATGATTTTCGAGTGTGTCAAACCGCACGGAGGTAAGGTCTTTATCTCCCATATAATCTGACAACATAAGCATATAGTCATAATTTTCTAGGCGCCCATCTAAGACACTCATATCAATATGAATATCGGATTGATTAATATCAGGCACCATGTCAGGGTACATCCTGATTTTACCTGTAATTGAAGCGGTAAGTTTTCCATGAAGGTTTTCAGAAACGATGGCATCCTGCCCGAAATTTTCAAATTTAAAAAGCAACTTATCTAATTCTACGTTTTTGAATTTTAGCTTCGGTTTTAAATAAATATGCTTAGAATCGCTTCCATTAAAATAGCCGGACATACGAACGTCACCTCCTGCAGCTTTTAAGTCGAGCGTATCAACATACAAATAGTGGTTTTGAGAGGTGCGAATACGCGCGTGTATTTTTTGTAGATCTATACGATGATATAGAAAATGGGCTACATCGACGTCGATTGTCATGTCGGTAAAAGGAAGCTCATAAAGATTAAAGGCCTCTTCATGTGTCGAAACATTCTCATTGGCGATTTTTTCTTCTGTTTTCCCAGGGCTCTGAAGCTCAAAATTAAAAAGTTGATCAAAGTCAATGTAATTTGATTTAATTCCAAGATGATTGTCCCTTTTTCTGATACTTTGATTTTTTCCTAGATAGTAATTCATATCAAGGTCGAAGTTCGTTCGTCCAATTTTCCCTTGGAATGCTTTAACCATTATGTGTTCGTCTTCATAATGAAAAAGCCCATTAAAGTTCTCAAAACGCATAGGGTGGACATGCATTTTAGCATTAAGACGTTCCAGCTCAAGGTCAATAGAATGCAACGTAGATTCTCTATAATGCATCTTGGAGTTAATGTGTAATTCAAGTCCCTTTAATTCTTCATGTCTATATTCTTCAGGCACATAATTCTCTCCTCCGTATGAAAACACATCCTCTAAACGTAACAAATCAGCATGTAGTGTTAAGTCTAAATCAACATCTCCATCAAGATTTTCCTTCATCCAAAAGCCATAGTCATGAGCAAGACCATTGAAACGGAAGTCAGAATCATCAATAAAACCTTTAAAGTCTTTGATGCTTAAATCTCTTTCTCCAACGAGGATATCGATATGAAAATCATGTAATTCATGCGGATAATTTTTAAGTGTTGCATGCAGGTTATCTATAAAGAATTCTCCTTCAGGAAGGTTTTTAGACTCTGTAAATTCTCGGGCAGAAGTATTGAACGAGAGCCCAAGCTTTAATTCTTTAATGATTTCATCAATCCCAGCGCTGTCCGTTTTTGAATAGTTTGTGATTTCTGATAGATCAAGTTTATTAGAAGTCATTTCGAGATGAGCGCTAACGGGAACATCAGCATGGTGCACAATAGCCGGCAAGTCCGAGAGGTAACCTGTAATTGATAGGTCAGAAGCCCCAAAAACCATGTCAAATAGCTCAAGGTCCGCTTTTTTGCCGTTCATAACAAGATGCATATCGAGTTTCTTTAGTGGCGCTGGTAGGTCAGAAGATTCTAGGCTCAGATCTTTTATAATTAATTCACTGAAATAAGCCTGATTAAGTTCGTTTAAAGCAGATGTAGGGTTGTCTAAATCTATAATATCATGAAACCTTATGTCTAGCTTAGCACTTCCATCGGCTTTCACACCCTCTAAGTTCAAGAACTTTGTAAGGAAATCAACATTAAAGTCTGCATTCAGCTGCATATCAACCTCTGGATTTTCAAAGTTTTTTACCAAAAGAGAACCCAAAAAAGTTCCCGTTTCAAGTTTGGCGCGCATTCCTTTGAGTGAAAACTCCATCGTTTTTAGATTGCGTCCATCACCATTTGTAAAATGACCTTGGAAGCCTAGGTCATCAATCCTTTTTCTTACACTTGTATTTTCGAGATAGGCTTCACTTGCTCCAAAACTCACATCGATAAAAGGCATTACTCCATGAAGTGTTGGCCCCTTTATAATAGCATTTAAATAGATGTTTCCAGCATTTTTATAACGCTCAAGAACAGGAATCAACTCTTCAGGTGCAAAGGCAATAAGCATATCAAAATTCGGTTTTGTACCCTTTACAGCAAGGTCTAATGTCGCTTCATTTTTAAGGTCAATAGAGCCTTCGATGTCAAAATCACCATGCTCCATGCGAATACCTGAAGGTTTTAAAACCAAAAGACCTGATTGGTCATTGAGAGAGAGATCTGTATGAAATTCAAAGTGCTTGTGCTTGATGTATGTCGTATCACCATTGTCCACAACGTTTAGTTCAAATTCCGTATCGATATGTGCATTAATTAGTTCCCCTGCAGTTTGAAACCCACCTTTAGCGCTGTACACAAAAGCCTCTATATCAACATTAGAGGCTTCATCAAGTTTATGAATATCAATATTGCGCAATTCAATATTTTTTAAATGAATGTCAAGAGGAGCACTTTCTTCAGTATCTGAATTTGTAGCCAAAGCATTCTGAATATTCAGTGTGCCATCTTTGTGGTAAATGAGGTTTAAAAACCCATCTTCAAACCGCAAGTTTTTAACATCGTAGTTTCCCTTAAGAATATCCCAAATGTTAAACCCAGCATAAATATCGGCAACATGAAGAAGCTCCTCCGCTCCAGACGCTTTAGACTCGTGGATGCGCACGTTATCAACTTTAATTGAGATGTAGGGAAAATTTGTAAAGGGTTCTAAATGCGTATCACCAACTTTTATTTCGCCCTTGTAGTTTTTGTTGAGCGCGTTTATTTCAGATTGAATTAAACCATCTTGTTTAAGGTAAAGAACAGCTATTGCTATACTCAGAAGAACGACGGGAACTGCGAGTACAATACCTGTAAAACGGATCCAAAATTTTCTTTTTTTAAGGAAAGTTATTTTCATGAATACATTAAGGTATGCTAAAGATATGGTTATAAATTAAAAAAGGTTTGGGGTTATACCCAAACCTCTATAACCACAAAACGATAAAATGAATATTTTATTTTTGCCACCCTTAAAACTATAGAGAAAACCTATTTTTTTAAGTCCATTTATAAGTTGGCATGTGAACCATCGCAGTACGGAGGGTTTTTAGTTTGTATACAACCGCAGAGCATTGCGGGCTTAGATTCTTCTACTGTAAAAATATGAGGGGTATATTCTGTGCCTTGATGTGCTCCGTTACACCAGGGTTGATTTTCTGACTTTCCACATGAGCACCATGCATATGTTTTTCCTTTTTCTAATTGTTGCATAAAATATAATTTATGTAAAATTCAATAATTAAAAAGCAGTATGCATTAATTTAAATTAAGAAATCGCACCTTTTTTTGAAGCACGCATTTTATCACCTTTAGCCTTGCTTAAAGCTTCTGGTGTAATACCGAGGAAAGAGGCAATCATTTTTTGAGAAACTCTTTGTACGATATCGGGATACGTTTTTAAAAAGAATTCATAGCGTTCTATAGCTGAGGCGCTCATTAAACGAATCACTCGGCTTTGTAAAACAGAAATTCTTTTGGCTAAGAGAAATGGAGACGCGTTAATTAATGACTCATCCCTTTCTTTTACAATAACAATACTGTCTTCGAGGGCCTCAATAAACAATTCAGATGCATTTTCAGGCTCAAAGGCATCTGCAACAATCCAACCTTTAGGTGCAAATAGAAAAACGTGTTCTTTTCCTTTCGAATCAATAGAAAAGCTTCGGAGAAGTCCAGATTCAACCTCGTAAATCTTTGTGTTCATATCTCCTTTTTTTTGGAGTAATGTGCCCTTTTTAACGCCGATTTTTTTCATAAAACTTTTATTTAACTTCTTCCTTAATCAGCTCAACGAGAATACTGTCTCTACTTAATTGTCCGTCAATTAGCTTCACGTAAAATTTGTGAATGTCTCCTTTCAAAGCAATTTTTTCCATGATGTGGGCCTCGATATTTTTTTGCTTCATTGCAGAAGGGACCACGAAATCCATAAATATATCCATGTCTTTAGAACGGATAGTGTTATGGATGAAGTAGTCTTGTAATAGACCGTCCTGATTTATATAACCTTCTATTTTTTTCATGAATTCATGGATCGTGTATTTTTGCTGCAAGCGTTCAACGACGGCTTCATTTTCAATTAGCTCAATTAAGCCGCTATTTTGAAGCCCGCGGTATTCTTCTTGATTGTCTACAAAAACTGTATTGCAATAGGTAGCCATCGTTAAATGGTAACCAATAGAATCTTTTGAATAGTGATCTAAAGAATCTTTTCTATTGTAAAGCCACTGTCCAGACTTAATGGCTTGCAGGTTGGCTTTTCTATTGAACTTAAAATCACCCTGGTCCACTTTTATATTTGACAGCACACGATTTAAAGATTGATTTTTAAGATCTTCTTTATAGGATTTTGCATTTTGCTTTTCCATATAAAAGGATATTGAAATACCCAAGATGATGACGATAATTTCAAGGCTATATTTTATGGCAAGTCTTTTCATACGACTAAGTTAATGGTATTCATGAAGGCTATTAAAAAAAGGCTAAGACTATTTAACCTTGTGTCAAATTTACACTTAATAAATTGTGTAACAACCTCATAATAAGTTTGATAAAAAAATAAAAATCACTTATAAATTGTTTGTTAATATGAAAGAATGTGTACTTTTGCGCCCTGAAATATAAAAATATTGAGTATGAAAATGTCTTTAATTACATTATTTATGGGGCTTTCATTAGCCTTAAACGCACAAGTTCCAAACTGGACGCTTACTACGTGTGAAGGAAATGAATACAGCATGTATAAAGAGCTTTCTAAAGGGAAAGCAGTTGTCATGAATTTTTCAAGTTTATGGTGCGCAGGGAGCATTGCAGGGGTACAAGCTACTGAGAATCTTTGGCAAAACACAATGAGTGAAAACGTCAAGGTGTTTGGATTCATTCACCAAGATCAGGATTTTAACACTGCGGACTGTGATGATGCAGATCTTTGGAGCGTAGAACATGGAACGAGCTACCCTTCTTTTATTAATATTGAAAGTGAGCTTGAGGCGTATATTAATAAATACACACAGAGTGGAGCAACTACATTACCTTGGTTTTTATTGTTCATTCCTAATTCAGAAAATCCTGGCGCAAGCACACTCGCGTATAGTGGCCATGATATGAATACCTTGAACCACATTCTTAACGATCAATGGCTCCAATCAGCGAACGTTATGGAAATGATAGGATCAGAAAAAGTAGTGGTTAAAATTTTAGATCATATGGGCCGCGAAACTGAATTCAAAGCGAATACGCCGCTTATTTATGTATATGCTGACGGGACTACAAAAAAAATATTTGCTTTTGGTGAATAATTTATTCTATTAATATTTAAAAGCCTCGCCATATGGCGGGGCTTTTTTTTTGCTGTTGTCGTTCTTAATTTAGATTAATGTTTCTTCCCCTTTAATAAATCACTTTTGTATCGTTGAAAATTTAAACACATTAAAAAATTATGAAAAAAATATTTTTATCTCTTGCAGTCGTGAGTATCGTGATGAGCTCATGCACAGATAATGGAAGAAAAGTTGAAGCAAATGAAGCGCAAGCTATCGACGTTGTAAAATCAGAAGCAACAATTGAGCTTACCTCATTAGGTAATGGAAGCCGTGTTGACTGGAGAGCATCTCACCTCGGGGGAGCGGGTAAAAGATTTGGAAAAATCAGCCTACAAAGTGCTAAGGTTTTAATAAATAATGGTGAAATGACCAATGCAACATTTATAATGGACATGGCTACATTTACTGTAGATAATTTTGGTGATGATAAAAAGTCCCAAGCCGAACTAACAGGACACTTACAAAGTAAAGACTTCTTTGAAATTGAAAAATTCCCGACATCAACCTTTGAATTTGCGAGTCTAGTTGCCGTTAAAGGAAACGAGTATAACTCTTTAATTACAGGAAATTTAACCATAAAGGGGGAGACTAAAAGTATTTCGTTTAATGCCAATGTTTCTATTTCTGAAGATATGGTTTCTATTCAATCAGAGGATTTTGCAGTTGACAGAACGGAATGGGGTTTATTATACAACGTAGAAGGGTCTGAAGGTGTTCCTGCTGATTACTTAATAGCCAATGATATAGGCTTTACTATTGATGTTAATGTTTCTAAATAATTCGACGTTCTTATAAATAGTAGTTCCTTGACTAAAACCGCTAATGCATTATGTATGGCGGTTTTATTTTATGCATAAAAAAAGATATAGGAATTTAAGATCAAATAGAATAGTGCCGGTAGAGAAACCCAAAGGCTGTCCTTTGATCGAAATCGAACGGCTAAACCACAAAACATAAGTAATGCAAGCCCCAAAGAAGAAACGCTCCATAAAGGCTTGTAAATAAAACCAAGTAGTAGTCCGGTAGCGCCAAGAAATTGACAGATGACGATTACCCTTCCTAAATTTTGCATGCCCAATCGCTTCAATTCATCTTTCATCCTGGCGGAGATGAAGTAGTATATTGAGTAAAAAAAGAAAGAAATGCTCGAGAATAGAATGCAGATTCTAAATATGTCCATTCTAGCTTAGTTCATGGCTTCAAAAGCAATGAAGGCACAAAGAACCAGCAAAATAAGAGAGGGAAGGTGCTTAATGAAGGTGTTCTTAATTTTGAAGTGAAATCCTTGGGCAGAAACCATAAAGAACCCCATTAGCAATGCTGCAGGCAATAATACTGCCGGGAACCAAATCCCTGTTACTAACAAAGTCGCCAATGCAATTTTAGAGACACCAACTAAATTTCTGGTCAAATCACTCAAGCCAAAGGTTTTAAATTCTGCGATGACATTGTGGTATCGGAAAGTCCAAACAAAAGCAACTGATAAGGCAACGGCGATTTGAGCCAACATTGATAATTTCTCCATTTTAAATTATTTTAAGTTCACCTTGAGAAGTGAATTGTTTCTAAATGTACAAATTAATCAAGAACTATTTTACCATGAAATCGTGTCTGCTCTGTTTCCAAAACCAAAAAGTAATAGCCCCTTGAATACTCCGATAAATCAAGAAGTAATTTATTTGATGGTGCGAAGTGAACTTGTTCAATGAGTAAATCTCCTCTGAAATTATAAACTTTTGAGGTAAAATCTTTTTTATTTAAAGCTTCAATATTTACTTCAACTTTGCCGTTACTAGGGTTCGGATAGAGCGTCAGTACAGCTTCTTCATTCGTATAAATTTGATCGATTGATACCGAAGAAGAAAAATTATAAATTTCGTTGATTTCATTTGGCGTCAATGCTTTTTTGAAAAAATAGATGTTATCTAGCGACATGTTTGGTGCACCTATAATTAAATCGGCGGAATCAATATTTGCCGAAAAACTTTCTAGATTACCTATATACTCCTCATTAATAAATTCTGCATCTATATATGTTTTGAGAAAACCATTTCTATCAATGGTGAGTGCAATATGTGCCCACTCTGATTCCGGTGGACCTCCCATTGACCTGTGTATACCACTACTGTCACTTGTTGGCTTGAAATGAGCCCTCAATGTACCGTCACCGATCCAGTCTTGATACCCAATACCATATTCCTCATGAAACAAGTTAGGGCTTTCATATTCCGCTTTTTTTTGAACGACGCCACACTCGAACCCAAGGTCACCATCCTTTCTAAACCAGAAGCAGAGCGAAAAATCAGAGGTATCCATTCTTGCAAATTCAGGGTTCCCATAAATAAATCTACTATTCAGCTTTACGGCACTATTGGCATTCCCTAGACGGTCATCTATGAAAGTGAAATCGTTATTTGATATTGGTGTTGTGTGACTAATCACCTCATCTAACGAACCATCAAAAGGAATAATTGCAGTTGCTGAATCTAAAATTTGTGCTGAGATAGAGAAGGAGAGCAGTGTTATCGAAAGTAAGAGTTTTTTCATTTTTTTCATTTTTTTCTTTTCGATTAGTTCTAGCGGTTTTAATTTCGACGTAGCTTTTTACAAAAAGATGCTTTTTCAATAATTTAAAGCCCGAAAGGTTTGTAACGGTTCGGCTAAAAAGCGTTGCTGACCTTAAGGACAGTTATGATTTTTTAGCCATTGTTATGTTTAGTTTTTAAATCCATCTTCTGACTTTCTTTTTGTAGTCTAAATATTCTTGCCCAAATTTTTTTTCAAGATATTGTTCTTCTTTTTTAACGGCAGTAAAGTAAATGACTATAAGTGCAGGTATGAACGCTAACATGGACCAATAAGTCATAAAAATAAACCCTAAACCAATCGGACCTGCACATAATATTATATATACAGGGTTTCTGGAGTATTTATATAGTCCAGATGTAATTATTTTAGATGTAGTTTTGCTTGGCTCTATTTCGGTCTCATTCTTCTTAAAAAAATTGATCATATAGCCAAACCCAAGAAATGATGCAATTAAAATTAATACGCCCAAATACACAAGCCAGGAAGGACCTGCAATTGTTAACGGATTTAAATAATTTATTAATACCCCCAATAGTCCAAATCCAATAAAGATTATTGGAGGAGGTATTATGACACCAGGATTATCATTGTTTATTTCTTTTTCCATATTTATCGTTTATTAAAAATAACGTTCTGGCTAAACTGCGTTTTAATGCCGTTTAGGTTTTGTTAACTATCTTTTACCAACCAGCAACACTTATCACTTTTCCGTTTTGCACAGTAACCAATAATTTATTGGCAGTATTTATTTTCGAATGACAATAAATTCTATAGCCACCTCCCCATTGCTTATTTGCATCTATACTCCAAACTCGAAGTGGAATTTGCAATAATGCATCAGGCATTCCAACGATAATGTCTCCATTGAACGCTGATTCTGTATACTTGGCACCATACTTTTTGATTAATTCTTGCTTGAATTTTGCTCGTTCTGCCTCTTCGGCTTCATGCGCCTCAATACTTTCCTTCCTGAGCTTACTCATATATGCGTGTCTCGTCATAATATTTTGAATAGCATAAGCTATTTTCTTCTCAACACCTTCTTTATCTAAAGAATAAAATGCTGGAAAATTATCCGGTTTTGTTAAAATATAATTGCTGTTCAAGTCAGATTCTTCGTATGCTATTAGAGTATAGTCTTTATTAGTAGATTCTATGGCGAAAACAGGTTTTGAATCATCAGGATTGAAAGCAATATTAAAAATTCGAGTAGTGTCAAAGCATCCTTGAAGTATTGAATCGGTCTTTACTTTTTTTAGCCAAAAATCGACAGTGTAAAGTTCTTTAGGAAACTCTTCAATGTTTAAACTATAATTAAGACCTCCTTCCAATGTTATGAATTCGGCGGGCACGTATTTAGATATAAAAGATTCGATAAGCGAATTGTTTTCAAGTGCCCAAACAGAAACCGCCGAATCATTTGCTGCATAAATAGCAATATTTCCATTACTAGTTGAGCCCATGCTTTTAAAGTCTAAATCATTATCCTTAAATATAAGCGTGATGTTATCAGCATCTAATCTTTTTTCTTTTGAGTAGTTTAATTTGTACCAATCTATATTGGCTTTCTTGTCTTCTACAACGTAAAACTCTAACTCAGATTCAATCGTTTGATAAGGGCCAATTCCGAATTCATTTTCAAATTCAAATACTCCAATATCTTGAACTTCGGCTCCTAAAACTGTTTTTCGTTTACTTGCTTTAGCCAAATAATCCCAAGACTCGAATGTTAAAGCAAACAACTTTTTGTTTTGAGCATCTGAAAAAATCACAAAAAACCCATCTTTTGTCCTGTTCATCCTTTGAACCAGAAAACGAGGTTGCAAGATTGAAAAATCGACTGAATCTCTTGATAATTTTTGACCAGTCATATTTATAAACAATTTATCATCCAGTTTACCTGCTTTTTGGACCATGGCTATAAACTCATCCAAAACTTGTCCTTCGAAATTGATTTGAAAGGAATCAATTTTTGAGTTTGAAAAATCGACTTGTTCATAATCAGAAGTGATATTTTGGCGAATCTTAGATTTTTCTGCTTCATCTAAAATTATTTGCTCTCTTAATTTAGCATTTCTTTTTCCTTGCTTGGTGAGGACAAAACTACCATTAAACATAATCGTGTCCTTTTTAGTGCTCGCATCAATTGTTTGTTGAGCTTCCAGGATTTTAGCATCTAAACCAATAATTAATTCAGATTGAGCCGTTGTAGACAATCCGCCAAACTTTAAAGATTTAATATCATCAATGCAATTGCAAACTGAATTACTAGTGAAACTCTGGGAATATGCTATGCCTAAGACAAGAAAATTACTTAAGATAAGTAGTGTTGTTTTTTTCATTTGTATGTTTTTATTGTAGTTAACGTAGGGCTAAAGATACATCTTTATATTTCCATTGTGAAGCCACTTCCTTATTGACTTTTAGAGAATGGACTCTCCGTTCAGGTCGGACGTCAGCACATCGCCCATATAATTTAAGAAGGGGC
>Ga0228627_1001665_pt1 | contig 11289 bp, 8 predicted proteins | sample 33DmetaG_FD_190483 | JGI IMG/M metagenome (GOLD analysis project Ga0228627, IMG submission 190483) | Seawater microbial communities from Monterey Bay, California, United States - 33D | ecosystem: Environmental > Aquatic > Marine > Coastal | place: USA: California | collected 2016-09-28 | reverse complement strand
AGAAATCTTTCGATCTAAGTCGGTGATATGGTTGATCATAGTCTTTTGCTGATCAGTCATATTATCAATTTCGTATTCTTTATCATTTACCGTTATAGTTGGGTTTTTTTCTGTTTTTCCCATTATAAACTCCTTTAAGTTTTTGGTTAGGGGTTGGTTTGTGCATCCATAGCTGTCTGGTATGCAGTCTTCACTGCACTTGTCCAAACTGCGCTACAGATAGCTTGTACTTCTGTTGACTCACCTGAGATGTCAGTGTCACCCCATGTATCATCTGATTTAGTTGAGCAAGTTAAGACGTGACGATGGAATGAGCGACTAATCTCTGTGCCATCTCTAGCTATCACTGTAGCTGTACGAACTTGCACATGCTTGTAATCTCCTACGACTTCAATCTTATCTTCTACTTGTGTTTCTGTAAGTGCCATATTGGCCTCCTGTTTTTATCGTGGCGTGATTGCCACCTGTCTATGCCTAGAATCCACTAGGCGTATAGTTATGCCGCAGTGTTGTAAGTAAAAGCTAATCTTAAATATGTTCCAGTTAAATCAGCATTTGAGAGTGCAATACTTGCAGCAGCATCTCTGCTATAAAAAAGTTCCAAATTGGAACTCCCAGAACTACTAGATTGAAACACATAAACTGCTTTTGCGGTAGCTGGCCAGTTGAGGTTGTAAACCTGCATTGGATGGTACATATCAACGCAATCTACACTACTTGTAGAATATGGTAAGCCTGTAATTGAAAGATTACCTGAAACAGCAGTTGTTGCTATGTTATTAAAAGACATTTGCACATACACTGCCCTGCCTACTTTTGTATAGCGGCCTAAATTTGTAGATTCATATGATCCACTTATAGAGCCTATTAAAGAAGGGCTAAAGTTGCCCTCTTCATAATCACTCAACTTATTAGCCGACCCAGTACCGCCGAGGTAGACACCGCCTGATAGGTAGAGGTCTTTGTAGCGGCCTGTATTGTGTCCTAAATCTAAAAGGCCATCTCTTGTACTTCCATCTGCGTTACATGGGTCAATTCTCTGGTTGTCTCCATCCCACTTTTGCCCTGCATTATCTGCAGTGGCAGTATAAAGAATGTCATTACTCCTTACACCAATACTACCTACAGTTGTGCCGTCTTTGTTAAAGTTTAGAATGCCACCATCACTACCAATTCTATTTAGATTTAGAGGTTCAGCTCCAGAACGTCCTAAAACCGTAGCTCCATTCGCCCTAAACTCTTGACCTTCTGTACTGTAAGAAGCACTCGACTTACCCACCAACAAGTTGCCTGATGAGTCGATGCGCATACCAAGTTGGGGGCTTCCATTATTGTAATAAAAGTCAATTCCGTTAAGGTATGAGCCGCCGTAACGATAAGAGCCTATAGTAACTGGATAAGCGGCATTACCGAAAGATATTTCAGCTTGCGTATAGGATGAGTTGTTGCCGTTGTCAGCAGATGTAAACACTGAAAGAGCATCACTAGGCGAACTCGTCCCAATACCAAGACGTTCAGAACTCGCATCCCAGAAGAACTTAGCAGTTGTGCCTGTGTCCTCGTAGAAGCTGATGTCGCCGCCTTCTGTAATTCTTAATGCCTGAACCTCGCTTACATCTATTTGAAATCTTGGGGATGAACCTGAGTTAGTAGCATCCACATCTAATATTGTAACTCCGTTCAAATCAGAATATAACTTTGTGAAAGAACTGTTACTGCCATTTCTAATTGTTAGGAAAGATGAAGTATCGCCACTATTAACAGTTAAACCATCTGTTACAGTTGTTCCTGTAACGTCAATACCTGTTGATGTTGTTTGAAACTTCTGATTGCCATCGTGATATATTCTAACTTCACCATCGGCATTTCCAAACAGATAAGTTTCACCTGTATATTTACCGATAATAACATCATTGCCACGAACATATAAATTTCCAGTACCTGCATCATCAACATAGCTATTAGACCCATCATGGTAAATCTGTAGGTCAGACCCAGCACCGAAGATGGCTTTGTCGTTGTCACCGAATGACAAGTTACCCGTCATGGTATCGCCAGCAACTTCAACATAACGTGCATCTGATGCAGTCTTAGTATAATGATCTGCTAATACAAACGTACCATAAGCTACAATATCAACTACATCATTTACTGATGCACCTGATGCTAATGTGATGCTTGTACCATTTGTAGCTGTGAAGTCTGTGCCAACTAATAGTTTAACACCATTGAGATACACATCAATATAGCCAGTATCATATGTAGCGGCAAATACTGTTTGACCTGCCGTAGCTGTATATGTGGTACGTTCTGATGTACCATTAACCGCAGAACCTGCTGACTGCCAACCACCAGAACCGTATACGTTCATAATGTTAGTTGTGCTGTTAAAGTATAATGCACCTGTGATAAGAGCATCACCATCATTGTCTACTGTAGGAGCAGATGACTTAGCACCTAAGTATCTATCATCAAAGTTGTCATAGGAAGCTGCGGCATTAGTAGCACTTGTAGCCGCAGATGTTGCAGAGTTACTTGCCGCAGTAGCTGAAGTAGCCGCATTGGTTTCACTTGTAGCGGCATTCGTAGCTGAAGTAGCGGCGACAGTAGCTGAACCTAAGATACCATCTACATACGTTTTATTAGTAACATCAGTACCAGCAGTAGGTGTAGCAAGACCAGTGATCTTATTGTTACCCATAGCTAATGCACCAGACATTGTATCACCTGTCTTAGCTACACGGGTATCTCTCTGTGCATCTGTATATGCTTTAGTTGCTACGTCTTGTGCTGATGTAGGATCACCTGCACCTGTAATCTTGTTGGTACTCATTGCGATAGCACCTGTCATTGTGCCACCAGCTTTTGGTAGTTTAGTCGCAATGGAGTTAGTTACTGTAGTGCTGAATGCATCATCATCATTTAGAGCATCAGCTAGTTCACCTAGTGTATCTAGCCCTGCACCTGCATCACCAATCAACGTAGATATTTCATCATCTACATACTTCTTAGTTGCGGCATCAAGATCATTAGTTGGAGCAGTAAGATTTTGTATAGTAGCTGATGTACCAGCATTCATGTTTAACGTACCATCAATAGTTACGTTAGTGAATGTAGATGTACCAGAACCTGCTGTTACGTTACCAGTTAGATTACCAGTGACGTTACCTGTTACATTTCCTGTATGAACACCAGCAGTATTACCAGTTACGTTACCAGTAATATTACCTGTGATACCACCTGATGAAGTTAGTGTAGTAAATGCACCAGTGGATGCAGATGATGCACCTATTGTAGAACCATCTATAGAGCCACCATTGATGTCTGCAGTAGCTAGGGTAGCTTGGCCTGTTGTAGATAGCGTTGTGAAGCTACCTGCGGCTGTTGCAGAAGCACCTATAATAGTACCATCGATGTTACCACCGTTAATGTCTACAGTAGCAAGTGTTGATGTACCTGAGGCACCTAGTGTAGTGAATGAGCCTGTGCTTGGTACTGACGCACCTAGTGCAGCTCCATCTATCGTACCACCATTAATATCGGCTGTAGCGGCTACTAAAGAAGTGTTGGCATTAAGTGTCGTAAATGTACCTGCCGCTGGTGTAGCTGAACCTATAGTGGCATTATCAATAGCTCCAGAGTTAAGGTCTACGGATGTAATAGTTGTAGTGCCTGTAAGTGTTGATGTACCTGTAACACTCAAGTTATTGTTTAGTGTAGCACTTGTGAATGTAGCAGTTGTAGGTGTTGAAGCACCTAAGATAGTACCATCAATATTACCTGCATTAATATCTACAGTAGCTAGTGTGGCTGTACCTTGTAAGTGTAAATCTTTAAACTTAGCTGAGCTTGAACCTAAGTCAATATCATTAGTTGTAACTGGAAGTATAACACCATCTTGGAAACGTACTTGTTCTACAGCAGCTGAGGATACTTCTACGAATACACCAACTGTATTATTGTTAGTGTTTATAACAACTTTGTTTAGCGCATCAACATCACCGATAAGTGGAATGTATCCACCTTCTCCTGTTGAGCCATCATGCTTGTGTCCACTTGATACAGCAAATGCATCACGGAGTTTGTTATACTCAGCGTTAATAGGTGCTGCACGAAGTGTAGCTGTTGGTACTATGTCTGCTATAGACTGTCTTACGTAACCTGCCAAAGTATTATCTCCTGTCGGCTGTCTCATACGTCAAGGCTATTGCCTGTATAGTATGACTTGCATTTGTATTGTTTGTAACATAATTCACTGAAACAGAATTACCTGACCCAGATATGTTGGTAAGAGTTTTAGGGGATGGGTTACCATCATATATACCACCTGCTCCATATATAGCTGTACCATAAATGGAAGCAGCTCCCTCTGTAGTAAACTCATAGTTTGTTGGGCTTACTGTATTTGTATCATCATAATCATACGATACACCAACAAATACTTCTGTGTTACCTTCAGACTTAAGGTATGTATTTACTTTATGCACTACCTTACGTACCTCTGGATCTTCCATGTAAAAGTAAGGGCTTTGATATAGACTAAATATATCTTGTCCATCAAAACTATTACCTCTTTCTTGGCGATGTACTTTACCAGAACCATCACCGTGTATTACGTGTTCAAACTGTCCTATATATCCACTATCAACGCAGTTAGCTTCTATACCAATCAACTGACTATACTCAAAGATACTCTGTTTATTCTGACTCTTACGTATACCACCTATTAAAGATAGAGATGAGTCATTCTTAAAGAAGAATCTAAACTGTGACTTCTTCCTAAGTACCACAATAGAAATGTCTGTTATCTGTTCTGATAAATAGTAGTTATCGAAGATAGACTGTATTTCTTTAGACACAGTAGCAAGTTCAACATCACCAATTTTATCAGTACCAGAAATAGGACGTATACCATCAGGTCCTAAGAAAAGTAAGTCACCACCAAATTCTACTACAGAATCAGGAGCAAGGCAACCCATATTTGAAGTAACATTCTCTAAGACAAAGTTAGCTGCATTATTACCTGTCAGCCTTTTAATATTGTTAGCACCAAAGATGTATAATTGGTTACGGAACTTTTTAATAGCTGTTATAGTATAACCTACATTAATAACACCAGCACCATTTGCAGGGCTAAAGTCAGAGTAGTTTAGAGGAGCACTAAAATATATATTATATGGTTCAGAGGAATCACCACACAGAAAAATGTGAGATGCAAACTCTTCAGAATATTTAGGGTCATTTGGAGCTTGTGCGTGTGTTATCTGTGAGTATGCAGTACCATTATATGCAGATGCAGGGTTTACTCCATCCGTAAGAAGTAATACTTCACCTGCCCAGTTAAAGCTAGTAAATCTTATTTTACTAACATTAGTCATATCAGGATTGCCAACCTCAGGTATAGCTACCCAAGAATCACTTGAATCCTGCCACTTGTATAAGTAGTCGTGACCAGATGTAGGTTTTCTACATGCAAATATACCATCATCTAAGTTGCCATTTACTGCTACACCTAGCACAGCACCTGTCCCTGGAACAGTACCATATTCATTAGAGTAGCCACTAACACGACGATAACCACCAGCTAAAGCAGGTTCATAGTTTATCATGCGTATGGCACTACCTGATAAGTTTGAAGCTTGGGTTAAAGGATCAACATTAGTGATCAATCCTCCAGCACAAACTGATAGGTATGTATTAAGCTTATCTGCCATTTAAACATCATTCTTATAGAAAGAGTTTCCTACTCGGTTTATTACAGTAGACCTTAGGTAATCTTTAGTATCTACTAATAGTCTACGCATAGTCTTTATACCTTTTTTAAACTTATCCGCATGTAACTGTGCAGACTGTTCATTAGATCTAAAGTGCATTAAGTACATCATAGCACCATCAAGTACTACATGTCTAAATCTGTCAGGTATTATACAAATGTCATCACTGAGTGTTAAATCTGCAGGGAACTTCCAGTAGCTATACTCTATAACATAAGAAGCATCAGGAGGAGGCGTGACTCCAAACTTAGTGCTCTGTGTTTTATATACAGTAGTAGGCTTACCATAGCCACTTACACCAGCTACATCATCTATGCTTCTCTTTTCTGATACATAACTTTCGTAAGAGATACTAGGTAGGTGTGTAGGGTGGGCAGATTCTGCATTTGTTAGATAGAAAGTTTCCCAATCAGCTTTTGAATAATCAGCAGGGAAATCATATATGCTAGTACCAGAAGATAACGTATGTTGATATGTTACTAGAGTGAAAGGCCACTCCTGTGCATCTTGTAGTATTTCACGTATAGAAGAATTAACAGCATCTTTAGCTAGAGATTGAACGTTTTTAGTTGTAGTAAAGTCTGCTTCACTAATCTCAACTTCGTTAAGACGACGAAGTAATTCATTCACTAGATTTATATAAGTCGCCATGTTAATTCCTAAGAGGTTTTAAATGTACATAAAGGGGCTAGTATAAAACCAGCCCCAATATTAAGTTTTATTACGCAGCGTTGTAGTGCGCTGTGACTAATGCTTCTGGGCGAAGAATCTTGCGCCCGTAAAGATGCATACCGCGAACGATGTCAGCGAATGAATCTGGGTCACGATAGTTCTCGACCTTGTTGATCTGCTCAGCAGAAGCAACAGCATCGTCTTGACCAGCTACGATAACACCAAAGTTTACGTCTTGTGCTAATGCACCAGAAGTTCCAGCCCCTGTACCTTTTGCAGGTAGTGAGTTAGATTGGTAAATACGGAAGCCGTGTAGGTTGTTTAAGACCAAGCCGTTTTGTAGACCTGCTCCACCGAAGTCAGCATTCAACATACGTGAATCTTCGTCTTTGAGCATCTCAATAAATACCGGGTCTAATACCAGCCATCTACCTCTTGAGTCAACATTTGCTTGATCCATTTGACGTGCCATACGAGCAACCACTGTCAAAGGTGAAACAGTCGCTGTAGACAACGCTGTTGCGCCTGGAAGACGTGGAGCCAATGGGATTGAATCGCCATTAGCATATGCTGTTGAAGCAGAGTCAGCAGAACCCAATGAACCGAAGTCCGTTGCGTCCAAATGGTTAGCAGTTAAAAACTCACCTGTTAGGTTTCCAGCTGTGTCGTGCTGTGCATCACCTGATGTTGCGGTAATGAAAGCACCTGCAGTTGTGTGACCTGACATGTATGATAGAATGTCTGCGTCCATTGAGTCAGCCATTTTAAACGCTGCACGGTCAGCAGCTAGGCTAACGTAGTCAACATTTGAGAATTGGTCCTCGATGTCATCCATCTTGAACGCAAAGTAGTTAGCTTTGTCAATAGTCAAAGAGAAGTCTTCATCATTCAACTTTTCAACAGAGATAGCTGTGTGACGCTCAAGAGCGTTTACAGTCACATCTGGTTCTTTTTGAATGCGAACAACATCGCCTTGGTTTGCAATCTCACCAAAGTAAGAGTTATTAGTGATTGCGTTAGCTACAGCTGCACGACGAAGTGCGATCTGTGCTTGTTTTGAGTAGATAATTGGGGAAAAGTTTCCGTTAAATCCACCACTTGCGGAAGTAATAGCCATTGTGTAATCTCCTTATAGATATGGCGTGACATTATACGCTTCATACCAACTAAAGAGGCTCTTCTTAATAGGGTAGTCAGCTTTGCTTTAGGGATTGCCATCCGTTAAGCGCTGGGCCTTTAGTCTGAGGTAGTTCTTTTTTGTGGATAGAGCTTAGTTATAAGCATGTACAGGCAGTTCAAGTAACCTGTACATGCACCTAGTTGTATCCATCTTTAAACAGATGTCAACTATTTCTTTGATAAATCGTAAATAAATTTACCGTTACGTTGAGCGTCCATAATTTCTTCTTGACGCTTCTCGTATTCTTTAATGCTCATCTTAGCAATTTGTGACTCACGTAAGTAAGATGAACTGTCTTCTGGCTCTGGTGCGGCTGAGCGTTTACTCTTTACAGAACTCGCTGCGCCTTTATCTGATGAAGACGTTTTACTTTTAGTAATACCCATATCAGATTTGTATAAGTCAATAACACGAGATACAGATTTAGCATCATCTACATTTTCATAGAGAGCATCCTGTACCCACTTAGGTTGATTATCTGCCCATGTGTGGAAAGCATCATCCTCTCTAATAGATATAAAGTCAGAGTGCATACCTAGTAACTCTGCCTCAGCCTTCTCTCGCTTTGCAGTAGAGCGTAACTCTTCTATCTCAGCAAGCCTAGCATCTAAAGTAGATGACTTCTTATCAGCTTCTTTTGCCGCAATAGCTTCTACAATACCTGCAATGTCTGGGTATTTTCTAGCCCATGCATCAATCTCTTCTTCTGACTTAGGGAGTACAAGCTCATTCTTTGCTGCAAGATCAAGTTGTTTTTCTAGCTTCTCAAGCTTAGCACTAAAGTCTTTCTCTTTATCCTGCATGTGTCGGCGTATATCAGAGTAGCGTTGCTTGAAGGTTTTTTCTTCAGCACTTAGCTCAGCATCATCTTCTTGTGCTTCACCTTCGGGTTCTTCTTCTTGTTTGGTACTACTCTCTGTCTGAACTTTGGGTTCGACAGGATCTTCGCTACTGGGTTTCGCCTCAACAACTTCTTCTGTTTCATCTGTCTCGCCACGTGCTTGCTTTAGCAGTGCCTCTAGTTCTTCTTGATCACGCTTAACACGTGCATCATTTCTTTGATGAGAAGCCGATGAAGTTTTAATCGGCGTAGTTTCTTGTGGTTCTTGTATCATGTTGTATTCCTTATGATGGGGCCAGCCGAAGCTGGGTAGCCTTATTGTTATTTTGATACCTTATAGATATTTATTTTTTCTTTGGTTTCTTTACTAATCCACCTTTTTTAAACCCACCGCTAAAACTCTTTCCGGGTTTGTAACTTGCAACTTTACTAGCTGTAAAAGCACTAGCTGACTTTTGTGCTTGTTGTTGTTTATTTTTACGTTCTCTCAGAGCACTTGTATAACCTGTTTGCCCTGCTGACTTACCACTACTATCTGTACGATTTTTTATAGTGACATCACTTACAGACGCGGCTTGAGATGGTGTAACTACAGTACGTTCACTATCACGTTTTTGTTCAGCCGCTATTGCAGCAGCCTGAGCTTGTCTAGCAGCCTCAGCCTGTTCTTCTGCTCTTCTCTTTTCATTAGCCTCAATCTCTGCTATACGCTTACGATTAACTTCCATCTGTTCTTGGAATGATATAGCTGCACTATCAACGGCATCACTCATCTCATTCTTTAACTCAGGGCTTATAGGTATATAAGTAGACGAAGGTCCTGTATCTACTGTCTCTGGTACATAAGGTTTTGTATCTTTGACTTTCGCTAAAGCATCTCCATATGTAAGCGTTGGAGTAAAGTCTTTACCCTCTTGATCTGCATAAGATTCACTAGCGCCAAAGCTTCCTGTCTTTAAGAACTCTAAGAAATCTCCATCATTTGCTGAGCCAGGTTTAGATGCAAACTCACTACCTTCTTTCAGAGATATATCAGCTATCTTTACAAATACTTCTCTGTCTTCTGGTTGTCCATAACCAAGTTCAGTTGCTATAATAGTGTCTTGACCTAAGTTATTGTCTTCACCTTCACCTGTGTATCGTCTACCTAAGACAGGTGCGCCATCTCGGCCTTTTACATCCATCTCGTACCATTCAAAGCCATCACCAGCATACACACCATTTCTTGTAACCTGACCATAAGATTCAAACTTTGTTTCTTCTCTAGTTACAGGATCTACATATGTAGATACTTTACCTGTTGTAGGAGCTATTACTTCTGCTTCTGTAGGTATAGTTGATTCAGTTTTAATGATAGGATCTACATCTAGATTTATATCACCTTCAAACTGTGTTACATCACCAGTATCCATCTGCATAGCTATCTCTAGTGCATCGGCTTCTTCTTGTGTCTCTGGTACAAATGCATCTTTTACTGCACCGAATATTTTCTGTATAAGACCAGGTTTACCTTCCTTAGATGCTTTTAACATATCTTCAAGAACCTGTTTATCTCCTGCATATTCTTCTGAAGCAATTCTACGTTCTATCTCGTTCTCTAATCTTCTAGCGCTATCCATCATAGCACCCTTCACTAATAGACCTAGTACAGGATTAATAGCCCCAGCACCTATAGATATAGCAGTAGACTTAGCAGACGTTTGATCTTCTAACATCTTAGAAATCTCTTCGGTAGTAAGTTCTTTATAATTGATAGCCTTTGGTGTTGGCATTGGTGTACTACTTCTATCACGACCCCTAGGAGTTACAACTTGAGGTTCTGGTTGTGCTGTAGTAGCCGCAGTAGTTGTAGTGTCTGCAGTAGTTTCTTCTTGTAGTGTATATCCTGCAGGTATAGACGTTTGAGGGTCACCATTAATAAATGTAATATAAATAGTGTGTCCAGCCTCATTAACGTAGGTACGTACTTCTACAGTAGGTGCACCACCTGCAGATGTACTACCTTCTGATCCATAACCTGCAGTAATACCCTCAATACCTAAGCCCAGCGCACCCATAGTAGCATAGCCCTCATCACCAGGAGAAAGAGCATAACCACCATCAGCCATTGCAATAGGCTCACCATCATCTTCTATTTCTAGTTCAGATATATCAAACATCATGTTATCATCAGATTCATCTACAGGCTCACCACCAATACGTCCATTCTCGGCCATATCTTGATAACCAAATTTAGCCTTAGCTCGTAAATTCTCGAAGTATCTAACACCATAGAAACGTACTACGTCAGCAGGTACGACATATTCACCCTCACTTAGTTGTGCAGGTATATCGTCACGAACCTCTTTTGGGGTAGAACCTATGGGAACTTCATTACCTGACACAGGGTCAATACCCTTTGTGTTGTCTGGTACTGTATCTAAATCTACGCTACCGCCCAGTGCAAAAGCCATTCTTGTTTGTTCATCCATTTACTTTATCCCTCAAGTATTGAAGTTGACGCAGAGCGCGTATAGCACCTTGATGCCTGTATAGTTCAGCAGTATCTGTAACTGTTTCCATACTGCGCTGTTGTGTAGAAATACGCTCATCTAACTCAGAGATGAACGCTTCCCACATAGCTGTATTGTTTACAAAGGTATTAAGCGACATTACCACTAAATCCTTGTTCTCCTGGTACTGGTGCTGTTCCCATACCTATCTGTCCACCACCACCGCCTGACGTGTCCTGTACGCCTCCCTGAGGTGTCTGTGGCGCTTGTTGGCCTCCCTCAGGTGCTGGTACACCCTCAGGTGCTTCTGGGGGCTGTGCTGGTTGCTGG
>Ga0228627_1001662_pt1 | contig 11300 bp, 9 predicted proteins | sample 33DmetaG_FD_190483 | JGI IMG/M metagenome (GOLD analysis project Ga0228627, IMG submission 190483) | Seawater microbial communities from Monterey Bay, California, United States - 33D | ecosystem: Environmental > Aquatic > Marine > Coastal | place: USA: California | collected 2016-09-28 | reverse complement strand
ATCCATTTCTGTGTCCACGGCAGTGGGTTAGCTTGTGGAGTTTGATATGGGCATTTAAGTCCTACTGCGGTCATACGCTTACAACAAATCCATTCAATGTAATCTGAAAGTAATTGCGTGTTTAGACCGATCATTGAACCATCTTTAAACAGATAGTCTGCCCATTGTTTTTCTTGTTCTACTGCGTCTACAAACATTTGAATACATTCTGCTTCTGTCTCTTTAGCAATTTGAATGAAGTCAGGATCATCTTTTGGTAGAAGTTTTAGAAGTGTTTGCGTGGATGCTAAGTGTAGATTTTCATCACGTGCAATTAGCTTGATGATTTTAGCATTACCTTCCATCTTCTTCAGTTCTGCAAATGCCCATGAACAAGCAAATGAGACATAGAAACGAACTCCTTCAAGGATATTTACGCTCATAAGAGTTTTATAAAGCAACTTTTTAATTTCGTATTTGTCTACAACTACTTCATTTCCATTAACAGTATGTGTGCCTTCGCCCAATAGATTAAAGTATGATGTCATATCAATTAGTTGGTCATAGCATTCTGAAATATCATCAGCGCAATCCATAATCTCTTCGATATCCATCATACCATCAAACACTTTAGAAGGGTCTGAATATACATTACGAATGATGTGAGTATATGAACGTGAGTGAATTGTTTCACTAAATGTCCAAGTTTGGATCCATGCTTCTAGTTCTGGAATAGATACTAGTGGACCGAACGCTTCTACTGGCGCACGACCTTGTACACTGTCTAGTAGGATCTGACGCTTTAGATTTGATGTAAAGATATGACGCTCATGGTCTGTAAGATTTTTAAAATCATTACTATCTTTAGTTACATCAACTTCTTCTGGACGCCAGAAGAAACCTAGTTGCTTGTCAGTTAGTTTATCAAACTGTTTATATTTTAGCATGTCAAAACGCTGAATAGCTACTCCGCCATTTGGGTCTAGGAATGCTAGTGCTTTTGTATGATCTGCTTTATTTTTTGAATTGAATACGCTCATAGTTTTCTCTCTTAGTTGTCTCTCTGTTGTTTCATATTTATCATATCGATACCATTAAAATCTTCTTGTATAACTTTGTTTATAAAATACATTTTAGGTTCCCCATCGTATCTTCTAAGCTCTTGATGTTGCACCACGTAATCATCAAGAAATTGTATGTCCCATGGATCATTTGGTCGATTCGTCTTAGTATGAATTTTACGACTATATATTTCTTCTAGTATGATGTAGTGTTTTACTTTGTTATTATTATATAATTTCTTTGACAGCCCTAGTATTTTTTCCTTTTCAATATCATTAGATTCGGTTATTATTTTATTAGATATTTCAATTATTAAATCCTTTTCCATAGACATGACTTTGTTCAGAACTGCGTGAAAATAGTCTATTTCATATAGAGAAACAAGATTATTTACTCCTCCCATTCTAGGAATCATACTATTAGATATATGTACTACACAGTTATGATTTTTTCCACGTTTAATAAAATTATCTAAGAATTCTTTATAATGATCATATGTCATAGTGTGACATAGTTTTATATCATAGAAATGAAACTGTGTGTCAGTATGTTCATAATACCTTTTCTTTAATTTCACGTTAGATATGGATGACGGACTAGTACAATGAGCAAAATAACCAAGACCGTAATTTTTCCCCCCCGGTCCAGGCATTAGTGGTTTAATACATAATCGTTCACCAGTCATGTAGTTTGAAAATTTGAATTCCATATCAAATCACACAAGCATCACAATCTTCATCATCAATGATAGATTGTTCTAGTGGTTCGTCCATCATTTTCGATACGTCAATTTCTCCTTGACCATCGAATGTATTGAAATAGTATAACTGTTTGCCGCCATATTTGTAGAACATGATAAGATGTTGTAGCATCACTGACATAGGAATCTTTTCTTCATCAAAGAATACAGGATTATATGATGTATTAACTGAGATACCTTGATCGATATACTTCTGCAATACTGCCATAATTTTTAGATATCCTTCTGGTGACTGTTGATCCCATAGTAATTCGTATTTGTTCTTTAGCTTGTGAATACCCGGTACAACTTGCTTTAGAACACCATGCTTAGATTGCTTAACTGACACTAGTGAGCGTGGAGGCTCAATGCCGTTTGTAGAGTTAGAAATCTGTGCTGATGTTTCTGCTGGCATAAGAGCCATCACAGTTGAATTACGAATACCATGCTCTTGTAAGTCTACACGTAGTGTCGCCCAATCTTGACGTTCAACATACGGAGTAAGTTCATCAACATCTAACTTACGTGTGTCCATTGGAACTACACCATCACCGTAACGTGTTTCATCTGTGCCAGAACATTTGCCTTGCTCTTTCGCAAGAGTGTTAGATGCTTTGATTAAGTAGTAGCTCCATGCTTCTGCCCATTCATCTACTAACTCTAAGTCTGGATTTGAATAGTTAGTATCATTCTTAGCTAACCAGTAAGCAAAGTTAATGATACCGATACCCAGTGGTCTGCGCTTTTCAGTTGATAACTGTGCAGCAAGTACTGGATACTTTTGATAATCTAATAGTGCATCTAGCCCACGAATTGACAACTCGCAAGGCTTTTCAAAGTCTGCTGGAGTTTTAATGTTACCCCAATTGATAGCACTTAGTGTACATAGTGAGATTTCACCCTCTTCATCAAAGATGTGTTCTAGTGGCTTTGTCGGTAGATTAATTTCACAGCATAGGTTTGACTGACGAATAGGAGCTAGATCAGGTTTGAATGACCCGTGATCATTAGCATGGTCTACGTTCATCAAATAGATACGACCTGTGTTCTTGCGCTCGTTCATGAATGCAGAGAATAGATCGATTGCTGGAATTGATTTCTTACGAATAGATGTCTTACGTTCTGCTTTCTCATATAGTTCACGGAACTTGTCTTGGTCAGCAAAGAATGCTTCATATAGTCCTGGAACATCGTTAGGAGAGAACAGAGTGATGTTGCCACCAGTCATTAGACGTTCATACATCAACTTGTTAAATTGCACACCGTAGTCTAAGTGACGTACACGGTTGTCTTCAGTGCCTTTGTTGTTCTTTAGAACAAGCATGTCTTCTACTTCTAAATGCCAAAGCGGATAGTACAGAGTTGCTGCACCACCACGAACACCACCTTGTGAACATGACTTAACAGCCGCTTGAAACATTTTGTAGAAAGGGATAACACCAGTGTGTGACGCATCTCCGTTTCGGATCGGAGAATTGATCGCACGTATAGCACCAGCATTAACGCCGATGCCTGCTTTCTGTGAGACATATTTAACGATTGAACTAGATGTCGCATTGATTGAATCAAGCGAGTCACCAGCTTCAATTAGAACACAGGAGGAAAACTGTCTCTGCGGCGTGCGAACGCCTGCCATCACTGGAGTTGGGAGTGAGATATCAAAGTTACTAATTGCATCATAGTAATCTTTTACCCACTTCATACGTGTTTCCTTAGGATAACTTGAAAACAACGTAGCGGCAATTAACATATAAGCCATCTGCGGTGTTTCAAATACATCTTTAGTTACACGATTTTGTACTAGATATTTGCCACGGAATTGTTCCATACCAACATAAGAGATATTGAAATCTCTATCATGTTTGATATAGTTGTTTATTACTTCCCACTCTTCACTAGAGTAGTCTTCAAGTAGTGCAGTATCGTAAAAGCCACGTTCAACATTTTTCTCAATTAATTCTAAAATATGACATGGAGTAAAACTATTATACACCATCTTTCGTAGATGATAGTTTACTAAATTCCCAGCTACCCATTGATAGTTTGGTGTGTCTTCATTAATCAAGTCTGCCGCTGATTTAATCAACGTTTCTTGAATTTCTGAACTTGTGATACCGTCATAAAATTGTATATGAGATTTTATTTCAACCTCACTTGCTGATACACCAGCAATATTATCACAAGCAAAGAACACGACTTTATGCATTTTTTCGAGGTCCAAGACCTCTTTTTTGCCGTCACGTTTTGTTACTTGAATTGTCATTTATTTGTTTCTCCGAAATCGCAATGTATTTAACAACACTGCTTATATCTTAATATCTAGTGTTTATATCGTTGCATCTTCCATGCCTGCTACTCTCAACTTAATAATATTACTTAATTGAAAGTGCTTAATCTCAAATCCCTTGGTTATACCTTGAAACTTGTTTCGTAGTAAGGCTACCTGATTAATAAGTTCTGAGATAGCTACTACTTCTGCTTCGCCGTCTGCATACTTTTCTGCATCCCTACTGCTTAATGCTTTGTTGTAACTCTCTAAATATTTACGCAAGTATTCACTTCTTTTCTTACGTAACTGTATATTTAGATGTTCTAGAATTGCTTCGATTTCCTGCAATTGCCCAAATCGTAGTTCTACAAATCCGGGTAACATCGTTGCATTCTTTTCAACATTGCCATATATTTTTACTTCATTGCGGGCTTCTTGTAATTCACCTTCAAAGTGATCTATACAAGAAGGGATCTTACTCCAGTCCGCAACGATTTTACTATACCAACTCATTCGTCATAATCATCCCAAGAGTCATCGTCTTCATCTTCGTCATAATCGTCTTGAAAATATATATCAAACGCTGTTTCAAGAATCTTATCGTTCTCTGTCATTTCTGCAATGTCTTCTTTCTGAAAACCTACATCATCACATATTTTAATCAATCGTTCTGCCGCATTCATTCGTTCCTTAGCTGGAACTAATACTTTAAATGCTTCCCATATATCGAATACTACGTCTGAGTCTACTGCTGCCATTTTATTTTTACGCCTCGTAAATTGCTGAGTTTGCACCATGTTCAGCACATTCTGCACTGACACAATGACACCTGTTATTTGTCATTTCTCGAACTAGTTCATCAGCAAATTTGTGAGCATGTTCTGCGAACTTCTCAACCCCTACACCATCAAATAATGTAAGCTCTGCTAAACCAGATGATTCTAGTTCACTTAGTTTATACAACAAAGGATCAGCCCTGTCAACAACTACTTTGTGATCAAAGTTATCTTCTAACCACTTCTTCAATGGCTTTAAGCCACCGAAATCAACTACCCAATTGCGTTCATCTAATTCATCGCAACCGAATACAAACTTAAATTGTAAACTATACCCATGCAAGAACTTGCAATGAGAGTGTGCTAACGGCTGTCTAAAAACAGCCGAAAGCCCGATATTATGACCATATGTCTTTGTCGAATAGTACTTAGTCATAATTATACCTCATTAAGTTCTGAGTTTTCGTCTTGAACGATTTCTCCATTAGCATCAGTTTCTAGTGAATCTAGTCCATGCACTTCCGCATCCAAGTCTTCTGTATTCCAATCAGTAATAACTTGGTCTAGTTTTTCATCTGTCCAGTTCTTACGGAACTCAAGAATTTCATCACCAGATTTGGTAGTATACTTTAGACGATTACCTTGCTTCACAAGCAAACCTTTTGCTTCAAAGAATTCAAGTAGACCTGAATAAGGTGACATACCTGTTTCGTATGGAATTTCTACTTGTACGCTTTCAAACGGTTTTGAATAACGTGTTTTAACAACTTTACATGCGGCACGGATACCATGCACCTTAGATGTCTTTACACCATTTTCGTCTGTTTTCAACTTCAGTTTACGCATAGCGATAACGATAGATGATGCATAGATAAAGCCTTGACCACCTGAAATCTTATCATCTGGATCAAACATATCTTGTGATGCGTATGTGTGATTTGTTGCAATCATACCTACGTTGAAGTCGCCGAACATGTTTACACAGTTACGAACAAGTGCTGATAGTGCTTTGGGCTTACGACCCATATCACCTTTCATTTCACCTTTTTCGAACTGATTTACATCTGTTGGTGTCAACATCATACCCAAACTATCAAGTACGAACAGGACCTTAGGACGATCTTCGTCGGGTGTATCTGTGTACTCTTTACGATAATCAGTCATAAAGTCTGAAATAATTTTAGCAACATCATCAATCATAGCTACATTCAATTTCAGTAGTTTATCATCGTCTGTGCTTACGTTCAGCGCATGTAACCAACTTTCATCTAGTGCGTTCTCACTATCGATCAATACAACAAAGATACCTTGATCTTGTGCATTCTTAATAATGTTACCAGATGCAATATATGATTTACCTGCACCGGACTCGCCTGCTAGTACTGTCACTTTACCAAGTGGAATACCTTTATAAAAGTCGTTTGAAATTAACTTGTTTAGACAGTAGTTACCTGTTGAGATCCATGTATCTGGATCACGAAATCCCACAGACATGCCTGGGACAGCTTTCGTAATACTCTTACGGAATTTCGAAGCATCAAATGCTTTAGCCATAATAGACTCCTAATAAAAATTTGTGAAAGTAGGAGAGCAATTAATGCTCTCCCAATTGACTATTAATTAGTCTGATTTACGAGAACGGATCATTGCAAGAATGTCTGATGCGTCTTTTCCTGCGCCAGTATCTGCTGATGCAGTTGCCGCTACAGGAGCTGCCTCTGCCGCTACTTCCTCATTTGACTTAAATGGAATATCATCCTCTACTGCCGCTGGAGCCGCTTCAGGAGCTGCTACAGGAGCCGTTACAGCTTTAGGTGCAGTCTGTGTTGCAGTTCGTGCAGTTGAAGAATTGTTTTTAGCTGCATTCTCTGGCACATCAAGCCCATATGGCTTAAAGAAGTTACCCCAACGCATTGGATCATATAGTTCACCATCTACTGATGCTTCAAACATTTCCATAATTACTTGCAGTTCTTCTGCTGAAGGACGCTTAGGCAAGTAATCATTCAAGTCATTTAGACCATGTGTCTCAATAGCTTGACGCTCTTCTTCATTCAATGAACGTTCTTTACGAGCCCAATTTGAAGTTGAGTAATCTGCATACTGTCCTTTTTGAGTCTTAGTCAAACGGAAGTCTGTTCCTGCATCATAGTCTGTAGGAAGATTTTCCATATCAGGATCCATAAGTGCTGATTTCAACAACTTAAAGATTTGTGGACCGATCACGAAACGACGGATAGGATTCTCTGGTGATTCTTCATTTAGTGGATTTTGTACGACAAATCCTTGGAAGATATATGAACGTTTCTTCCAGTACTTACGACCCAAATCTTCCATTGCCGGATCTTTGAACCATGGACGAATTTCTGCGTGTACAGGACACGTATCGCCCCACATTTCAATGCACGGAACTTGTACTTGAATAGGTTTCTGTTCACCACCAACAACACCTGCGAAAGGCATTTTGATTACTTGACGTTCACGCCAAAAGAATACATTGTCTGGAGAATCATCAGGTAAGAAGCGAATAGTCGCTGTACTATCGTTGTCCATATTCCAGAACGGATAGATTGCATCTGTACCACGTGATTGATTTGATTTATTTTCTGCTTTGTTTTCTTGTGCCAGCAATTTTGCACGGATTTCTGCTAGTGTAGCCATGTTAATTTTCCTTTATGTTAGCCTATGTTAGCCATGTTAGTTTTATATTAGCCTAGTTGTGTTATAAACACATCCTCTCTAGAGCATGTACTTATAATACTACATCTATTTAGCAAAGTCAAGTGTTTTTTGCATAAAAAAAGCGCCCATAAGGACGCTTTTTTACAATTAATTTTATATGTAATTTATACTGGGATATCAAATCCAGCAAATGCTTCTCCAAGCATTGCATCAAATTTTTCATCCAATGTTGTATTTTCTTCTACATGTTCAACTGTCTGTTTTGACAATTTAAGTAATTGTCCTGCTAACTTTACATCCTGCTCATCAAGTGATTGAGGATCATTACGCATAGATGTTGCAAAATTATTTAAGAATGATGAGAGTTGTGCCGCTCTATCATGACCTTTATTTTTACGTCTAGTATCTTCTGTTGTGTCAACATCAACCGTTTCAGCAAGATCATTGAATTGCTGTGCCATTGTTTCTAGTTTACTTTCTGGAAGAACTTCTTCATCTGTTTTCTTAACTGCTCCAACTTCTACTGCTTCTACACTCTTCTGTCTGAAAGAAATTGTATTTGTTTCAGATTCGATAATAGATGCTACACGCTGTGTTTGTACTGCACGATTATTTTCTGATTCTTCTTCGTTTACACGATGTACTAATGGTAGAATATCTTTTAGTGATTCTTCAAATGTTGATTTTGTAAACTTAGATACATATTCACCTAGTGCTTCCTCTGATAGTTCAGATTTCTTAACCCAGTGTGAGCCGCTTTCATCATCACAATCATGTTTGCAATCAGTAGTCGGCTTGTGTTGCTCGTCTCCACAATCTTTACAAACCATCTTCTCATTACCAGCTTCGTTTAATGCTAGTGATTCTACAAATGATGTGTAGCCTTTTGTGCCTTGAATACGTTTGATAGATTCTTTAATTGATTCCATCTTTTGCTTTACATTAGCAACAATAGAACGATTGCTTTCATTCACAAGACCTTGCTTGTTTACAACGTTCATAAATTCTTTTAGTTTTGATAAGTTTGTTGAATGTTCAACAATCGCTTCGCCAACCATATCACTTGGTACACCACCGTGTGCAACGTGTCTAGCCATAGCTCTCGCACCATTCAAATGTTTGTGTGGATACTTAAAGCGTTCGCCATCTGCATTCTCAATAAAGATAGCCGAGATATTACGTGAACGTGAACCTCTTTGCTCTTCATTTACTGGATTACGATGCTTTACGATTAGCTTTACGTTTTCTAGTGTTTGGCGACTTGTGCGTGATGAACCGCTTAGTGGGCTTAGTCCCTCGTTAAATACGTCACTCATAGTCTGCTCCTTGTTTTTTTCAATTTCATATGCATAATTTTTTGGTTCGATATGCTTGCCGAACGTTCTAATATCAAAATCGATCATGTTTGTTCGTGCAATAGTTCTCATTGTTTTAATAAGTCTACTAATACGTTCATCATCGATATCAGTTGTTTCGCCTAAATGTAGTTTTATTTCTTCAGAGTCATCTTGTAAATGAACCATTAGATTTGGATCTTCTACATAGAAGTAACGAGCCTCACTTGGGTCTGCTACACTCTTACCATTTGACGAATCAAACATCTTTACTTGAAAGCCATAACCTTGTATGATCTTCATAGTTTTTTCAGCAATGCTGTTGTAATTAATAGCCATAGTAATGTTTCCTTTTTAGTATTTATCAAAATACCATAGGAAGTGGTTCATCATAATCTGCATCGCTGTCTAAACTTTCTCCCAATAATGATTCGTATTGCTCATCGAACCTTGATATAACTTGTATCTGTCTCACACATAATAATGTTGCTGATACTAAGTCATCTGTCTCACCTAACTTTGCTTCATAGCTTCTTCCTCTTGCTACAAATGTCTTGAACTCTCTTATAAGATTTTTACTCAGTGGTGTCATCTTATCAGACTCGATCCAAGACTTCATCTTCATACATCCAGTTATTTTACTCTTATGTGTAGTAGTAAATCCTTTACGTATTGCTCTGGATGATCCTCGCTTCTTTGGTTCGTGTAAAAACTCACCCGGAAACTTATCTTCGTCCATTTCTTCGATAAGAATAAGAGTTGCTTCGCCCAATGAGTTATTTTCAACTGACCAATAGATATCAGGAGCTTTATTACCAAGTTCACGCATCTCATCTTTAATTTCAGTAAGTATTTCATGTAGAATACGTACTTGTCCACGCATATCAGTTTTATTATGCATCCATTCAGCAACCTGTCTCATCTCTGGTAAACTCCAAACTTGGATAGCGGCATTATCTCCACCTGTTCCCATAGATGGATCTAATCCTACTACATATGTTGCATCTTTCTTAATAGGCTCGTACCAACGTACTTGTCCAGTCTTTTTTATAGGTTCCATACCTTTAAAGTATGATAACTTAACACTATCTACTAGAGTTTCATCAAATGCAACAAATTCACATTCATGTTCACGTAAAAAACGTTCAGTTCCTACACGTCCCTTTTCTTCTGATGCCCATTTGTCATCTCTATCAGGATGTTGATTCCAAATAGCTTTGTATGCTCTAAAGCCGTTGACTCCAACTTCAGTTTTGTTCCCATATTCATCTAATGTCTTTAGTCCGCCTTGCCAGATAAGAGCAAACTGGTCATCATCTAAGTTGGGAGTAGATGTAATGATAGCTTTACCGCCAGTAGCAAGTGTAGGAGATATAGAAGTCCAGAACTCTTTAGCAATAGTAGGTCTTACGAATGCAAACTCATCTGCGTAAAGCAATGAGATAGACAAACCACGTCCAGTGTTCTCTGTAGTAGCTTGTGCAATGATACGTGAACCATTATCGAACTCAATTGACCCTTTATTGTATGATACAACCCCACATCTAATATGATCTGGACATAATTCGTATGCATATCTAATTCTGTGCATAATCTCTTGCGCACCTGAATACTTGTGTGCCGCAATAAGGATAGTTTGGTCAGGTACAAACATGCCATACCATAACAAGTAGCCAGCCGCTGTGGTAGACTTACCCATCTGGCGTCCAAGCATTGAAATACTATAGCGATAATTGTGATATGAGTTTACAAGCTCATCTTGATATGAATATGCTTTATATATCATACTACCTTTAGTAGGATGTTGAATTGTAAAATAATTGTTAAGAAAGTAATAAGGATCGAAGCAATTACTAAATTCTAGTAACTGCGCATCTGTATATTCAGTCTTTGCATATGCTTTTTTTGTTAAATCTGCCATGAGTTATTTTCTAGGTCTTTCCATATTTGCAAATCTAGGTAAGCGTGTCGCATAACTTTTTTCTGCTATTGCGCCAGTCAATGAAACTCTGATATTGTCACCAGCATCACTATCTACTCGATTTATACCGTGTACTACACCTGCTTTAATCAATACTAAACGATTTGGCTTAGGACTAACGAATGTACCGAAACCTTTATCAATTATTGATTTAAATTTATCAGATTGTTCAAACATTTCCATTGGGCTTTCTAAGTCTGCGTAACTATCATAATGTACAGTACCCTCTTTTAAAGGTAACACTTGTTCAAAGTCTACACTTCCTTCTGGTAAAACTAATAATGTGGAGTCCCAGTTCGCTTGCCAATTTTTATGCAGATAATATGTATAGGTACTAAATCCTAAATCAAAGTGCCAAGGATTTTTACTTCCAACTGGATAAGCATGACAACGTAATGCAATATCAAAGATACCATCTTCAATTCCTGGTACTACATGATTTATATTCTTAGCAGTATCAAGAAATTTACTTAAATTA
>Ga0228627_1001661_pt1 | contig 11302 bp, 17 predicted proteins | sample 33DmetaG_FD_190483 | JGI IMG/M metagenome (GOLD analysis project Ga0228627, IMG submission 190483) | Seawater microbial communities from Monterey Bay, California, United States - 33D | ecosystem: Environmental > Aquatic > Marine > Coastal | place: USA: California | collected 2016-09-28 | reverse complement strand
GAAATAGACGATCCTGAAATTGAACTTGCTCTACCACTGCCACCATGTTGTGTACTATACGCAGGACCAGCATTGCCACCTGCTCCGCCACCACCTGCTCCGCGCCAGCTTTGGCCATTTTGTCCGCCATCATATCCTTGACCGCCAACATTACTGCCACCGTATCGATATCCATAGCGGGCATCGCCGCCGCCACCACCTGAGCCTCCAGGTTGTCCATTGTTAGTGTAGCTGCCACCACCACCGCCACCGGTAGTTGGTGATCCGTTAAACGATGAAGGGTCTCCTCTTTGACCTGTGCTGCCGCTGCTTCCTTGACGTTGGCTGCCACCGTCTCCAACAGTTGCTGGGAATGGGCCATCACCTACAACTCGATCAGCTAAGGTTCCGCTGAGGTATCCACCTCCGCCGCCGCCTCCTGCGCCGCCTTGGTCACTACCTTCTGCTCCACCCGAGCCGCCTCCAGCAATAATAATATATTCTAAATCTAGTTCAGTAACTAGCTGCATTGCTTCTTTATAATTATTTTTATATTTGTTCTTTAGATTAAAACTTAAATCGTGTTCGCCTACAGTGGTAAAGGCATGTATAGTGTAGCCGCCGGCTGTATAAATTTGGTCGCCACCTGTTACATCAAAAATATCATTAATTTTTGTTGTTTCTTTATGCTGTTGCGGCCCTCGACCTTTTCTAATACTTTTAATAAATGGCATTTATCGTTTCCTTATGCATTCTCAATTTCAAAATTACCGGATGAGTTAAAGACGTGTATGTTATATCCGCCAGATTCTGACTCTATTCCGCCTGCACCAGTAATATATTGTGCAGGTGGTGCAGTTGATGTATCGTTAATAATAACGCTATCAGTTTCACCAGTAGATAATGTAAAGACTAATGTGTCTGCTCCGTCTGGAGTTTCATCAGCAGTTGTAGGAATACTTAAACTTGCAAATCCATTGTTTACTGTTAGATTTCCTGTCAATGCCATGCCGCCGATATCTGATGTATCTACACCAGATATAGTATAACCTATTACAGTTCCGTTAAGAACTCCTGTTGTTGCAAGTGTAATTGAAATACTAGCGCCTTCGTCGATATTAGTAGTGGGCGTCATAGTTAGTGTTCTAGTTACAGGTTCAACATATGATTCTGCAGTTGCAGGTGCCTGTACTGTTGTTACACTAGTTGTTCCAAAAATTGTTGCGCTAAGATCACCTTGGTAACTTCTAACAATTACTCTTTCATCAGCATTTACATATATGCCGCCTTTTTGGTAAACGTCATTAGCTTCAAGTATACCTTCGAATATTGTGTTTATGTCACTCCAGCTATCGTTTGTGCTTGTACATACACCAAAGTCTGCTTGGTTTGCACTTGATCTGTTTACGATGTTTAAGTTAAGTACAGCGTCATTCCCGGCAGCATCGTATACATGATATACAACATTGCTTGTACCAGCAGTTACATCTACAGCTCCTAATCTTCCTGTTTGCATTTATATTTCCTTGCGCATAAAATATACATATATTTATCAGTTTTACTTAATATATTTATGCAGTTAAGAAAATTTAATCGTTATCTAGATTGTTTAAAAACGATCTTAGTTTAGTAGAATCTGTTTGTTCTTTAATTTTAGGCGCTGTAGTTCCTTCATTTGGCACATCAGAAACTGTTGATACAACATTTGTACGTTTGAGTGCTGCGGCAATAGCACTGGCTCCTCCTTGCGGTGCTGTCGATTGCTCATCTTCGTCGCCGATATCAATAATTCGAAGAGTATCTAAGTCAAAGCCTAGATCAATCTTTTGTCCTACGCCACTTGAGTTACGTGTCTTCATTAGCTGTAGCTGATAGCGTCCACGTTCACGCATTGCTCTACTTGTAAAGATACCAAACACGTTATCCGCAGTCTGGATCTTACTAAGTCCACCTGAGATATGCGAGTGATCAAATTCAATTTCTTCAACAGCACCACGGTTCAACTGTGCCGCTGTAACAAACACTGTGTTCAATTCCATTGCTAGGTTACGTAGTTCTTCACTTACGTACTTGTCTTTGATAAACAAGTTCTCTGCACTTACCTTTGTGCTTGCTGGCATTAACAAGTCTAAGTAGTCAATCAGTAGCACGTCTACCTTCTTGCCAGTTTTAATTTCATATTCTTTAATGTAACTACGTACATCGTTTGCTGTCTTGCCTGAAGGCATATACTTGACTTGGAATGCACCGTTCTTCTTGCCAATAATCTTAACCTTCATTTCAACATCGTCAATGCTCTTAAACACGTCACGACTTGGAATACCCGTAGTCATACTATCAAGTCTCATACTAACTAGACTCTCTGCAAGCTCTAGTGTCAAATAAACTACGTTTAAGCCTTTCTCGGCCATGTTAACACCAATGTTAGCAAGGAACAAACTCTTGCCTGCACCCGAGCCACCTGCAAAGATATTCAGCTCGCCTCTGTTAAAGCCACCAAACAGTTTCTTATCCATAGCTGGCCAGCCTGTGCTTACCTGTCCGTTAGTACTCTTGATGCCTTCTAGTCTTGCTCTTGGATCAGCATAGTAGTCTGTACCCAAGTCTTTTTGTAAGCCTATCTGTACAGCCTTCTTAACTAAGTCTTCACACTGTCCATAGTCGCCTGACTCTAACAAGTCTGCACTTTTAAGAATTGCTGCTTCTAGTGCTTTGTGCTTAGAGAACGTTTCAAACTCTTGTAACAACCAATCATAATGATTTTCTTGTAGTTGCCCCGGATCTTTTAGATCTGCTTTGGTAGCGGCGTTTAACATGTCCATTGTTGGAAGTGCATTGTGTTCGCTAACATAATCAGTTAAGAACTTAGCACCCTCCTGTAAGCGTCTATCAAACGCTTCAGGATCAAACACTGCTTGACAGCGCACAAAACTTTCTGCGTCTGTCATAAACATTTCTAGATATACTTTTTGTATATCATATCCGTAATCTGTATTTTGTCTAGTCATACTATAGTATATTACCTTTATGCGTTACTGTCAAGTTTTTATTATTATTCAACCCACTTTCCTTCTAGGTCTACTTTTATTTTTGTTTTTGCTAAAACAGCGCCAATACAGCTACCAGGGTCTCCAGGGTTTTGGGGTACGTGTATATTATTCCATTGCAGACGAATTTTATCTACAGCCTGTCGATTAAGTGCGCCACCCCCTGCTAGTGCTAAGTTAGGGCTTTTGGTTTTCCATTGAGCCCATGTACTAAGTCCACTAACTGCTTCCTCAAAAACTTTTTGGGTAGTTGCTGCAAGTCTACCCATAGCTTCATTATCAGTAGCTTCAGGTAAAAACCAATTACACCCTCGGTGTAAATTAGTCTTAAACTTCCAGGCTGGGTTACTAGCTGTGGGAATTTTTAGTATAATCTCGTCCATCATTGCACTTCTGTAATACTCAGGGTCATGATCTTTACCCATGCCAGCTATCATATATTCATCTCTTTGTGCAACGCCACCAACACGTTGAGTCATTGAAGAGTAAAATAAACCTGGGCTATGTGGATAACTTTGACTGTAAATCTTTTTTAGTTTATTGTTCTTTCCATGCCATATGGTTAGTGTTTCAAATTCACCAATACTATCTAAGCATATTACAGCACAGTTGTCATGTGGCTGAGTGTAATAAGCATATGCTGCATGTGAATGGTGATGCTGAGTGTACTGTATTGGACGAACAATATTGTGTTCATAAAGATATGAAGCTATATCGTTCTCTTTGCCTAACCAACCTTGTCCTGCTCGCCATTGTCTAATAGTTTTTAAGAAAGGACGTTCATACCAAATAATTTCTTTTGGTGCTCCAAATTTAAGTGCCTTTTTAATTAGTTTCTTATTTAGATGAGGATCGTTAGGCACACCGCTAAAATCTTTAGCAAGTGCTGCCCATAACAATTTTTCATTATTAAATACTGCTAAACTAGCATCGTGGCTATTGCCAACTATCCCCCAGATAATCATTTGTAAATAAACGGGTCCTGTTCCCGTAACTTCTTTATACGTTTTCTAAATTCTATTTCTTCTTTAATCTTTCTATATGGCCATGTAATAATAGACCATAAAAACTTCAATACTTTTTTAATTGTTTTCATTAGTTACTCCCAAACCATTTTTTTGCTTTTAACCTAATTTTAAGTGCGCTATCTGTAGCTTCACTTGCTATACTATGTAATGTATACAGTCTACCGTACTTATCTACAGCATCGCCGATATCATTAATACCTTTAGCCCAGGTTGGTAAACTAACATGCCAGCCTAGTTCAATAGCACGTTCAACTAGTTTGCTTCCTGCTTTATCTCTATCAGGTACAACAATAATATCCTTCTGTAATCTATTTAGTAGCATAGATTGCTGATCGCTTATTTCACTGCCTCCTAACGCACATCCTTCTATATGTATAGCATCAATCTGGCCTTCGCATACAATAGCAAATACTTTATTATATGTTTGATCATCTAAGCCGTACACAAACCCAGGCTGTACTTCTGTTAAGTACTTAGGCTTTTTATCTTCAAGTATACTACGACCAGTCCATCCTACTATGTTACCTTCATAATAAAATGGTATAATTAATCTATCACGATATCCTAGACTCGGCGACCAGTAATAATCTGTGTCATCTAGATTTAGTCTACGTTGTGCCATATACTCTAATATAGCCAAACTATATTTGTTGAAATCTGTAATATCAGCAACTTTAATTGCATCGTCTGGTAACGGAACTGTATTGAACGAAGGTAGTTCAGCAATACGTTCTTTTGCTTGCACACCTTCGTTCTCTCTCATCACTTCAAGTGCCACCTTATTGATTATATCGTCAGGCGCTCCCATCCATTGCAGGAGCCTTCGCAGTTTATGTGAAAAGTTACGCCCTGGTTGCCATGAAGCTTTAAATCCGCAGTTAAAACAGTGATAGCTTATGCCTCCGTCTGCGTTATCTATAAGTCCTCCTCTGCCTCTATTATCAGCGGCATGTCCGTTATGATGACAGCAGGGCGCATTGAATGATAGCCAGCCACTAGGAGTTGTTTTTCTCTTAGAAGGTAAGTATGTCAGAACTGTTTCGCTTACTACACTCATACTATTATTATAGCGTAGTTATGCTAGTTTGTCAATCAATTTCTAACTAGAATTTGTGTGATTTTATCTGCTGGATTTGCTGTTACTTTGAATCGTAAGTGACTAAACACTCCGTTAAAGTTTACTGGTGTTGGCATAGTTTCATTACCAGTAAATGTCAACGTTGCTATGTCAGCCCAGCTAGTAGTATCTGATACTTGATTATCTAAAGTAGCTTGTACTACAAGATCACCAATGTATGATGCTGTATACGCTGCTGCTGTATGCAGAGCTTCGTTGCCGTTGATACCTGGTTGTGCGTCAATTGTACTGCTATACCATGTGTTAACTCCAACACCTTCTTGTTGGAATGATGCTATTGATCGCGTAGCAAGAGGACCAGGGAATGTTTTTGCGTTGACATAGATAGTTGCGTCATTGTCAAAGTTACTGTGCGAGTAAGTAAGAACCTTATCACCATCTGCTTCTTGTAAGTATATGTTGTAACTTAAATACTGTTGTTTAATATTAAGTAGATCATTTTCAGTAACAGTTACACTAAACTTGCCGCGTTTTGGTACGCTGCCGTCGTCTAAAATAGTTGCATCTTTTTCTAATACCATATTATTAGCTTCGTCAAATGCGACAAATTTTGGTGTGTAAGTTGATATGTTTATAGGTCTTTGATCTGCATTATATGTTCTAAATTCTAATACATTATCGATGCCTTTATATACTTGAAGTTGTTTGCTATACACTGGTCTATACTCCGTTACGAATCCAGCCACATCTGCTACTATGGTGGTTATATTTTTTACTAAATATCTAGGTACTAATTGCATATTATATTTATCGGAAAAACATGTTAACAAAAGACATACAAGAAAATTTTCCTTTTTTAAGCGTTGTAACTTATGGCGGCAACGAATATATCGGGATTGTTATAAATCAAGACGCTACTGTTACAAGCATGTACGTGTATACTGATTTGAAAACTAGAGAAGATGAACTAAAGTTTTTAGAGTTAGGTGATGTATGGTGGTGGGAATCAAATCGTTTGATTCCGATCAACATCTTTCTAAAGAAAGAAATGGACATTTTTAAGTATTCTATTATTACTATGAATAGTAAAGATGTCAGAGTAACATTAGGACCTTGTGTAAATTTAAATAATCTAACAGTCAAACGAATAAAAAGACGTAGTGTACAACTAGTACGTAAACCTAAGAACTAACCTTTTCGCATATTAAATTCATATGCACTACAACAGCCATTGCATAAGAAACAGCATGTGCTTTCTTAAAGTAATAACTATTGTCCGTTGGTTTAATCCAAACTTCCTTCATCACCTTTTCCCAAGTTTCTCCGACTAAGTGTCTTTTGGCTGGACGTATCATTGCTAGTACTGCCGCTAGTTGTTCTATTGTTTTCGGACGCATTGTCTTTAATATAGTTCCATGTCCTGCGACGTGAAATACTAGACTGCTGAAATCGTCGTGTTCGAGGAGTTCCCATTGTGGTTCCTTAGTCATTAGTTGTTGAAGATGTTCCTCATTTGTAACATCTTTGTATATACTTACATTTAAAAAATCTAATTTAAAATAGCCACGTTCGTCAGCAGTCTTGTGTTCAATAGTACTTAGATTATCTACTGGGTTGTGCGGAATCTCAGTAGCATATACTCCAGTATTATGTTTTTTGCCCGTGTTTAATTTTGCCACACGATGTGTAAGTTTAGATAGTATTACATCTCGATCAGCAAAATCTATATCAATATCAGGCAACTTTCTTCTCCATCTTACGTGCTTTTTTCTTTGCCATATCCCATTTTATTTTACTACATCTATCTTTCATAGTAATACCCAAACAATGATCCAATTCGTGTAGATAAACTCTAGCACTATATCCTGTAATTTTAACCGTTTGTTTCTTTAAAAATTCGTCATAGTATTCTGCAAGTATTTCAGCTGGACGTTTTACTTTTACAAACATACCAGGAAAACTTAAACAACCTTCAATCTCTGTACTAACTTCTTCTGTATATTGTAGCACAGTTGGGTTAATATGTAAAGTAACATTTTCAGCTTTGTCACCCATTGTAAACACTTTATAGTCCAAGCCGACTTGTGATGCTGTTAATCCTATGCCGTTGTTTAACAGCATAGCTACAGCCATATCTTTTTTTAGGCGCAAAGGATCAAACTGCGGTTCTTCAATATTTACATCTTGTAATTCTTTACTTAGAATAGGATCTGGATAATATACTAATTCCATAATTTATTTCCTTTTTGTGGATGTGCCGCTAGTGCGGCGAACAATGTCATCGTGATTAAATTCTGCCCAGTACAGTTCAAAAGCAACACCATCCTCTAAACCTTCAAACTGATGTACCTTGCCAGGCTTTACTTGTGTAAAGTCTCCAGCTTCAAGAATAGTTTCATCAACTAGTCCTTGATCATCTTGCCAAACACGTACAATCATTTTTCCTGACTCTACATAAAATCCATTCCATTTAAACTGATGCTCGTGTTCTGAACACTTGTATCCTGCTTTATATTCAATACGGTGAAATTCTAACACACCGTTTGCGTGAATCAGTTCTGTCTGACCCCAAATTTTTCCTGCTTTCATAACTTTGATTCCTTTGCTATATCTTTAACTAACTGCATATCATTTGGAAGCCTTTTGAAGCGCATGGCCCAATGTTGTGGATTAATAACATGATATACAAGGCTAAGCTGCTCATCAGTAAACTTACTTAGCATGTCTTTACCGCTCTTACAATTAAGTATTAGCCATGGAGATATTTTTCCGTCTTTAATATCCCATACCGCTTTGTTAAGACTTACATGATGAAAGTAATGATTCCATGGAGCACTTTTGTCTTCTGCCCATTCCATCATTGTTTTAACACTTCTTTCTAATGCTGTAGTCACATCTTCTTTAAGTATGAACTCTAATACATACTTTTCATATAATTCGTCTCTGGCCCAGTGATCTAATTTAACTCCACTAGTTACAACGTAGTCAATATATTTTTCAGGATATAAAGGACGCACATTGCTAATAAAGGAGCCAAACTTAACAAAAGCATTATAATAGGGTGACCCGACAAAATCTTCATACGTTTTTTCTTTTTTGTTCCCTGCTGAGAGGGTGTAGAATCTTTGGAATGCATATAAACCGTACCTCACTCTTTTTTCATCTTTTTGTAGCCAACGTCTTTTTGGCTCACACATATGCGCGGCTAATGTTTTTTCTTTCATATAACCGTTGCCGCAATATTCGCATTTGTATGGCTTTTCAGAGTTTGACATCGATGTCATATTCTTTAGCCAATTCTTTGAGTTCTTTTTTTGTAGATAATCTAGCAAGTAACTCTACCTCATCTGTTTTCATATTAGGATATATTTTTTCTAGCAGTTTTACGCCTTTACTATTATCGCCTGACTTTTTCTTAAAGCCAATCCATACATGTCGTCTTATATCACTGTTTGCGTTATGCAGAGAACATAGTAACTGCCATTGTAGTTTAGGATGTCGTGCTCCTAGCTCATTCCAGTTTTTGTTATAGATTTGGTTAGTCATAACAACAGCAAGCTCTTGTGCTTCTCTGCTGCCTGCAACTGAACTTGCATATCTATTCAACAGCCAAAAGTTTACACCTTTTTTCTGTTCGTCTGTAAGTTCGTCCCAAACACCTTTAGCATTGCTGTCTAAACATGCTAGTACATCTTTTACTGGAAATGCTTGCTGTGCCATTCTTCTACATCCTCTGGAGAATTTATTTCTACTCCATTATATTGTACACTCAAACAACCAATTTGCCAACCGTTTTTTAACCAACGTAGTTGTTCTAATTTTTCTACTTGTTCTTCTTGTGTTACTTCTAGTCCACTATACATTTCTAACGGATTACGTTTGTATCCATATACTCCTAAGTGCCAGTCGCCGTAACCAGTCATGCCTCTACCAAACCATAGTGCTTGATCACCACCGCGTACCATCTTAACTGAGTTTGGATCGTTTTGTTTATCCTCAGGCATGTCTGTAAATATTGTTGTTACTGAATAATTCTTAAGGTGCCAAAGTACTTGTTGAATCAATGCAACAGTTACATCGGGCATGTCGCCTTGTACGTTTATAAACTGATCGTACTTGTCAAACATTGCATTCTTAATTGCGCCTGCGCATCTTTCTGTACCGTTTTCGTATTTTGCCGAATCTAACAATACATGTTCTGGATCAAATTTATCAGCAATACGATCGTCATCAGTAAGCACGTATGTTGGTATCTTAGACGCAACACAAGCGTCATACACACGTTTTATCATAGGAACGCCATCTAACTGTATTAAAGGCTTTCCAGGCAGGCGTGTGCTTGCGTAACGTGCTGGAATTAGTATTGCTGTTTTCTTCATTCTACTTACGTGTCCGTGTTGCAATCAAATTGATAAGTTCTTGCTGCTCATCATATAATCGTCTAGATACACGTAATACATCTAATGTCTTAAAACGGCCTTTGCCATCTTTTTTACATTCGCGATTAATAATTTCCATATACGGAGACTTCTCTTTTTTCATTCTACTGCCTTTCTAATTGCAATAATATCTTTAACAACCTTTTCAAAGTCGTCTAAGCGTAACATATTTGGTCCGTCGCTGGGTGCGTTATCTGGGTCAGGGTGTGTCTCTATAAAGAAGTCTCTAACACCCAAAGCACTTGCCGCGCGAAGTAAACCAGGAACGTAATCCCTATTGCCGCCGCTACTACCTCCAAGGCCACCCGGCTTCTGTACGCTGTGTGTGGCATCAAAAACCACAGGGCAATCAAAAGTAGAAAGCATATAATCAATGCCGGTAAAATCAACAACCAAGTTGTTATATCCAAAACTAGTTCCTCGTTCAGTGATCCAAACTTCCTTAGCACCATCGGTTTTAGACAAAATGCCTTTCATGTCCCAGGGTGCTAGAAACTGTCCTTTTTTAATATTAACAATTTTATCTGTAGCACATACTGCTTTTAGTAGATCAGTTTGTCTACACAAAAATGCAGGAATCTGATAGACATCAACTGCATATTTAAATTCTCTTTCGATACGTGCAACTTGTACATGATCATGAACATCAGTAAGTGTTTTTACACCTAGTTCTACTTTTAGTTCTAGGAAGTGGTTAAGTGTTGCATTTATTCCAAGACCGCGCACTCCCTGTAAACTACTTCGATTAGCTTTATCATAACTTGCTTTAAAGTAATAATCAATATCATACTTGTCGCATACACGTTTGCATTCTTTTGCAATCTCTAAACTTTGCTGTAGTGATTCATGTTGGCAGGGTCCTGCTATAATTCTCATTGTTCTTCCTTTACAATGTAATAAGTTGTTACTAACTTATCCATTAATTTTTTAAGAGTAGTATTTGTTTTTGCCAATTTACACAAGTTTTGCCATTCACTGTAGTCAAATAAATCACCTTGTGCTCTAGCCATTCCTCCCGGATCTCCTCCAACAATCCAACGATCAATATCAGGCATATCTCGATAACGAGCATAGACAACTCCGTCAACTCGTTCGTATATCAGTGTCTCGCCGGGTATCATTACATCAATAGACTGTATTCTATAACTTCGCATTGTCTGCTAATATCTTTTACAAAAAATGCACAATCAGGTTTATGTCCGTCTCCTATTGGTACACTTAGTAATTGTCCATTTTTTAATTTTGGAAAATACCATTTTACATCTGTATAAAAATTTACAATATTAATATCTGCAAAGTTAGGTTTAAAACTTGATAACGGATTAAATATGAATGCTTCAAATCCTCTATCATTAATACTTGTTAAGGGTAGTATTTCTAGATCATTGCCGCTTTCTGAACAGCCTACAGCAATACTCCAATCAACTGGCATTGTAATTTCTTTGCCGCCAATTTCTAATACCATTGCCGGAGAACTAAACGATTCTAAAAAGATTAAAGGCACAAAAAAGAAATCAGGGTTTTTTGGATCACTGTTATCAAGTACACTAAAGCGTACATCGTCTTCTATTGTATCTGGTAGTTCGTCTAAATTGAAGCATTGGTTTTCTAAGGTTAATATTTTCATTAATTCCATTCCACTTTTTCTATTGTAAATGGGTACTCTGCTTCTTTGTAAAATTTCTTACGTTGGGTCAGATGTCGCTTCGCGAACTTACATGTTGATGTAAG
>Ga0228627_1001650_pt1 | contig 11352 bp, 10 predicted proteins | sample 33DmetaG_FD_190483 | JGI IMG/M metagenome (GOLD analysis project Ga0228627, IMG submission 190483) | Seawater microbial communities from Monterey Bay, California, United States - 33D | ecosystem: Environmental > Aquatic > Marine > Coastal | place: USA: California | collected 2016-09-28 | reverse complement strand
GACTTAAGTAAATACGATATCAGCCTCTCCATTAAAAGCAGCAAATACGATTTTTGGGTGCGATTCTTGATAAAAGATTTCTCCTTTTTTTGTAACGCCTATTGCTCCAGCAAAACCATCGTATGGTTTGAGTTCATTAAAAGATTTTTCAAACGCTTGTTCTAAACGCATTCCGTCAGTTACTCGTGTAACAATTTTGGTTGCAAGACCTCCGCTTACAATATCTTCTCCCACTCCTGTGCAACTTATGGCACAATGTTCATTTGCATAATTACCGGCAATGGTAGCAGAGTCAGAAATTCTTCCAGGTATTTCAAAGCCCTTTCCTCCAGTCGATGTAGCTGCTGCCAATCTTCCTTTTTGATCCAGAACGACACATCCAATTGTTCCTGTAGCTAAGCTTTGTTTTTTTGCTTCGAACTCTTGTCTCCTTTCAGCTGTTTCTGTTGAAAAGATTGGAACCCCAGCGTCTTTAGCATAGTTTGTTGCTCCAATACCTCCTAGCACACGGTCTTCTTCTTTCATGAGTTTTTGAGCGATTAAAACTGGGTTTTGAATGTCCTCAATATTAATGACACCACTAAACTTTTGATTTACTCCATCCATCAGCGCAGCACTCATTCTAATTTTACCATCACTTTGAATCTGAGAACCAATTCCAGCATTAAAGAGCGGATTATCCTCAAGTAATTTTGCCGTATAAACAGCTGTTTCTAATGCGCTGTGGTTTTTTAAAAAATCTTTACCTTGATTTAGAATTTCAAGAAGCGCCTGTTGTTTCTTATGTTTTGTTTCGTTGGATTGAGAAGATTCACTAAAAAACCCACCGTGAATCAAAATTCTCATGACAGCTCGTTTTCTTTCTTACGTATTTTAAATTTATTAGAGCTCAGCCTGTAAGTGTCTCCCATGCTCATTACGTGAACAATTAAATTTTCAATAGAAATAGGTTCGCCAAGCGAAATATCGGTAATGTTCGTGTCTTTAATGCTTCTTCCGTCAACAAGAATTACGAGACCAGAACCTAGGGCTTCCATTTGGTCTCCTGCCGAAATCAGAAGTCCCGTATCTTCGCCTAAACCGAGACCTATGATTTTAGGGTTAGAAACAACGGCTTGAAATAGGCGTCCTATTCTCCCACGTTTTACGAAGTGGGTATCAATTGCAACATCACTCATTAATCCAAGTCCGCCCGTGATTTTAATTTCTCCTTTTAAAAGCGCCTCTTTACTAGAGCCTTGATATATCATGTTTCTTGAGGCACAAGCCGCTCCAGCGGACGTCCCAACATAAAGAAAAGCATCATTTTGGTATTTGTGCAGTATTAAGTCGTGTACACGAGTACCACCAATTATTGAGGTTAAACGTAATTGGTCCCCTCCCGTAAAAAAAATAACATCTGCAGCTTGAATTCGCTTTAAAACTTTGTCATCTTGACAATGCTCACGACTTTCAATACTCAGTACATCAACATTGTCGGCGCCTAAATAATGAAATGCCTTAGAATACTCAGGCCCAACAACATCCGGAATTCTCGAAGCCGTAGGTATAATTTCAATGCGCGAGTTAACACCTTTATCAGATTCATCGATTATGCGCTTTAAAATACCCCGTTCAAAGAAGTTTAAGTTGTTATCAATTTGTTCGGTGAAATCTTTTTCTGTGAAACTTCCCGTATCTATCCCCCCCCCAATAATTATCAGCTTTCCAACAGGTTTCATAGGAACAAAAGTAATTTATTTGATGGTTAAAACGCCATGAAAAATCAAATTGTTAATTGCTTTGTTGATTTCTATTGACGGTTAGGTATTTTACCTTTTTCAATATATGTAAATTTGAATGAAATGGCTAGAAAAGTTAAAATAATCAACCAATCTTCTAATGCCTTACCTGAGTATAAAACAATTGGGTCTTCAGGTATGGATGTTCGCGCATATACGGACGCAAAGCTTTATATAAAACCATTAGAACGATGCCTTATAAAAACTGGGTTGTTTTTAGAGATGGAAATAGGAATAGAATGCCAAGTTAGACCTAGAAGTGGATTGGCTTTAAAGCAGGGGTTAACCGTTTTGAATACACCGGGAACGATTGACGCTGATTATAGAGGAGAGGTAGGTGTTATTTTAGTGAATTTATCAAACGAAACGGTGTGTATAGAAAACGGAGATCGTATTGCGCAACTTGTTTTTGCTAAAATAGAGACCATAGATTGGATTGAGGTAAAAAATACTGATGCTACCGACCGAGGAACAGGTGGTTTCGGAAGCACAGGAATAAAATAGAAGCTTATGAATATTATAGTTCCAATGGCTGGTCGAGGAAGTCGATTAAGGCCACACACACTAACAGTACCTAAACCCCTAATTCGTGTAGGTGGAAAACCGATAGTTCATAGACTTGTAGAAGATATTGCAAAGATGTGTAATGAGAAAATTGATGAAATCGCTTTTGTTATCGGAGATTTCGGAGAGGCTGTTGAAAAAGAACTTATTGATGTTGCATCTGAACTAGGCGCAAAAGGCTCAATACATTATCAAAGAGAGCCTTTGGGGACCGCACACGCTGTTCTATGTGCTGAACGTTGTCTAGATGGCCCTGTAATAGTTGCTTTTGCAGATACATTATTTAAGGCAGACTTTCAGATTTCTGAACAAACAGAAGGTGTGATTTGGGTAAAACAGATTGAGGACCCAAGTGCTTTTGGGGTGGTTCAATTAAATGAAAAAAACGAAATAGTTGACTTTGTAGAAAAGCCAAAGGAATTTATTTCTGATCTAGCGATGATTGGGATTTACTTTTTTCGAAATGGTACCGCCTTAAAAACCGAGCTAAATTATTTGATGGACAATGACATTCAAAAAGGGGGCGAATTTCAGCTTCCTGATGCTTTAAGAAGACTTACCGAAAAGGGAATATCATTTGCCCCAGGTAAGGTTGATGCTTGGTTAGATTGTGGTAATAAAAAAGTAACTGTTGACACAAATAAGCACGTATTGAACTTTGATCAAGAAAGAGGAAGAACACTTAGACATAAGACAGCACAGGTAAACAATTCTATCATAATTGAACCATGTTTTATAGGTGAGGGCGCTAAAGTAATTAATTCTGTCATCGGGCCTCATGTTTCAGTGGGAGAAGGAACAAGCATAAAAGATTCAATATTGAAAAATTGTTTAATTCAACATAACTCTTCTATAGAAAGTCAGGTTCTAAAGGATTCAATGATTGGTTCATTTGCCAATATTCGTCAAAAGGCTAAGGATCTAAGTGTAGGAGATTTCACCTCTATAGATGATGCGCTATAAACTGCTTTTTGTAGTGATATTAATCCTTTGTGCTTGTAAAGAGCCAAGGTCGATTATTGATAATGACAACTCACAAAAGTCAAAAGCATTTATAACTGCATTTCATGAAGGTTTAAGGCTGAAATTACAAGGCAATTACAATAAAGCAATTGAACGTTTTGAATTTTGCTTACAAGAAGAACCCCGTGATGACGCATCGCATTTTGCAATGGCTCAAACCTTTTTATTGTTGGGTGATTTAGCACAGGCAGAAACCTATACGATTTCCGCAGTTGAACTTGATAAGGATAATGTCTTTTACCAAGTCGAGTTGGCATATATGCTTAGAAATAAGGGGGCATTTGAAGAGTCTGGAGCACTCTTTGAGACGATTATTTCTAGCAGGCCAAGAGAAATCGAATATTATTTGTTAGCTATTGATTCTTATCGAAAAGCAAGGAATTTCAACGCTGCAATAGGTATTGTAGACCGTTTAGAAGATCTAAAGGGCAATGTTGTTGAATCAGCACTTAGACGGCATTCGATTTATGTAGAAATGGGAAAGCTTAAGGAGGCAGAAAAAGGATTATTACAACTTCATGATCAGCTACCCAAAAACCCGATGATTTTAGCTACACTAGTTGATTTCTATTTTCAACAGGGCCTAGAAAATAAAGGCATTCAAAACTTGAAATTACTTGTCGATGTGGATCCCCAGAATGGCATTGGTAATTTAATGTTGGGAGAGTATGCTTATCAGCAGGGAAATACTGAAATCGCCTCAAAATATTTTTATCAAGCCATACAGTCTCAAAACATTTCCTCAAATGAAAGTTTAAACGCCTTCGAATATTTAGTTTTTGTTAATGACACTTTAAAAATCAATAATAGCATAGAAATTCTGGAAGATGTCTTTGTGGATAATGACACGGTCTTAAGCGCCCTTGGCGATTATTATTTTCAGCATTCAATAAAAGCAGGTACTTCAAAAACCTTGAGAAATCGTGCTTTAAAGATGGGAATTGATCAATATAATAAGGCTCTTGAGCTTAATCCTAATCGCTTTGATTTATGGCGAAAGCTCCTGTATTTTTATTATGATGCTAAGCGGTGGGAAGTATTGAGAAAAACAGCTGAACAAACTGTTCGAATATTTCCTTTCAAACCAGAACCTTTTTATTTAGGCGCTGTTGCCTTAAATCAACTTAATGAATACGCTTTGGCAGAAAGTTTTGCAAGACAAGGACTTATGGCAGTAGTCGATGATCGTGTATTGGAGTCGGACCTGTTAGGTCAATTAGGCGAGTCTTTTTTTAGCAAGGGAGCTTTAAAACAAGGGATGGTATATTATTTGCAAGCCATAGAAATAGGAGAAAAAGCAACTTACGATTATTTAAGTTTTAATTTGAGCCTTAGGTTATACGAGAACAAATATGAGCTTAATAAAGCAATTAAAATACTTGACGATGCCCTCTTGAAGCAAAACCCTAAACAAGTGACTTTTGAATTGTTAAAGGCTGACCTTTTTTTTATACAGGAGCGGTATAACGAAGCCCTCGAGGTCCTTAGTGTTTTAGAAAGTGATGATCCATTTTTGAGCTCGGGTATTTTAGAACGAACAGGTGATGTTATGTCAATGCTTAAGAATAATGCTGAGGCAGTTATCCTATGGGAAAAGGCGCTGAATCTTGACAAAGGCTCTTTATCATTAAAGAAAAAAATTAAAACGGGAGGATATGTTGAATAAAGGTATGTGTGCTTTGCTATTGCTATTCATGACCGCTAGTTGTGCTAAGCAATGGAGCGATGCAACATCAAGGCCAGATAAACTTCAGAAGCTCAAACAAAAAGATTTTGTGGCAAAGCTTGATAGTATATCAGCAACAGCTCCCAGGTACATGTACACAAAATTAAAGGTGAGCTTTAAGGATTCTGAAAGAAAAATTTCCTTTAAAACAACGCTGAAGGCTGTGAATGATTCGGCCTTAAGTGCAATCGTTTCTTTTGCCCGAATCCCTGTATTTAGTGCTTTAATAGACACTACTAATCTAACAATCATTAATAAAAAAGATAAATGTTATTCTGTCCAAAAATTGAAGGACTTAACATCTGATTTAGGTGTGAGTTTTGAGCGTTCTGGAATAGAGGAGTTAATATATGGACATGCCATTGGATTCAATAATGAACAAAAGTATTTTATGCATAACGATCCTTATAGCTATACTATTTCTTCACATCGAAAGACAAACAATAGAAAGAAAAAAGAGGTCGTATACACCTATGTATTACATGAAAACCAAAAACACCTTTCATCGACAAAAATCAATGTTCCGATGGATAGCACACAAATTCAAATCAATTATTTATCTTGGCAAGAGTCTGATGGTTATAGGCTCCCAAAAAAAATGGAGATTGAAGTTCGCTCTCCTCAACGCACAATGAATATAGCATTGGAATATACCAAGCTTGACCTTATAACTCCTGAGGCACTATTTTTAATAATTCCAGAGAAATATGAAAAGTGTAATTAATATAATACTCCTCTTCATACTTTTTACAACCACTGGGTTTTCTCAGGGCAGTGCACAGAACCTTAAAAAACAACAGAAGAAACTTGAGCGTAAAATTTCAAGCACGAAAAACCTTTTAAAAAAGGTTACAACTTCAAGAAAGGAATCGTTAAGTGAATTACAGCTAATTAATACTCAAATTAAGAGCCGCGAAGACCTTGTGAGGTTATTTGATAGACAAGTACTATTGGCAGAGGGAACAATTAGAGAAAAAGAGGAACAGGTACAAGCTTTAGGAATACGCGTTGAGAAACTTAAAGCTCAATACAAGGAGATGATAATTCATGCATATAAAACGCGAAATAAAAACGGTAAGATGATGTTTGTTTTATCTGCCGACAATTATTATGATGCTCAAAAACGCAATAAATACCTTAAAAGCATAACTGCACTGCATAAAAAACAAGTGGCTATAATAACCTCTAGTCAGAAAAAAATAAATTCAGAAATTGAGGCAATTAGGCTCGAAAAGGAACGTAAGAAAGCGCTTTTATCACAAAAACGATTAGAACGCCAAGAAATAGAATCTGATAGAGAAAAGCAACAATTATTATTAAATGAGATTCAAAAAAAAGAGGCTGAATTGCGTGCCGAAATTCAAAATAATGAGCGTAAAAAACAGCAGATTAAGAATAAAATAGCTGAAGCAATAAAAAGAGAGCTAGCCGAAATAGAGCGGAAACGAAAGGAAGCGGAAAGAAAACGAAAGGCAGCAAATCCTAATGTAAAAGAATTGCCAAGTTTTACAGATGAATCTTCAGAGGGTAAAATTGTTAGTAAAAATTTTGAAAAGAATAAAGGAACCTTACCGTGGCCAGTTTCTTCAGGTGCGATTACTGAACGATTCGGAAAAAACAAACACCCATCCTTAAGTGGTGTATACACCAATAATAATGGAATTGATTTATCCTGTGCTCCAGGCTCAGGAATACGAGCAATTTTTTCTGGAAAAGTAACAGCAGTTTTCCCTATTGCGGGAGCAGGAAAGGTGATTATCATTAAGCACGGAAATTACAGGACAGTATATAGTAATTTAAAAGAGGCTTTCGTTTCAATAGGTGATGAGGTTACAACCAAATCCGAGATTGGCATCGTATCTCTAAATGAGAGTGCATTAGGGTTATTACATTTTGAAATTCATCACGTAAGCGGCATGAATACAAAAAGTCTTAATCCTTCTTTGTGGCTTGATCATTAGCTCTCATTTCCAGAGACATTGTGACGATCATCGCGCACATTGCCCAAACAGGAACAGCAGCTTTGTCTGTGTCTAAATAATTATTTAAGAAAGCGTGTATAAAGTATGAGGCTAAGGATACAATAATACCCATGATGAGTATTTTAACATCATTGTTTTTTGGGTACTTGTAATAAAGTATAATTGAGGAATAAAAGATTGATGCCACAATAGCTAAGAAAAGGAGCATGCCAATTAGACCAGATTCAGAAAGGGCCCCTAAGTATTCGCTGTGGGCATTTCCCATATCTCCAAAATTGGTAGAAATTATTGTAAGGTTTTCAGGGTCCTGAAACGCTGCGTACTCAAAAGAATACGTCCCCGGACCAAAACCTAAACCTGGTCTCTTTTTGAACATTTCAAGGGCACAATCCCATCTATTAATCCGCTCAAGGTTTGAGGCGTCTGTTGTGACATTCGCGGCACTTTGTATTTTTTCATCAAAGGCTTCAGTGGTATGTTCATGCGTGTTTTTTGCAAGTGCCATTTGAATATTGTCCCATTGTAAAAACAGCGTACCCAATGCAATTACAGCAACAGAAATCAAGATCTTTAGGTTCACTTTAAAGTATACAATAGCCCCTATGATTGAAGCACAAATAATACTTAACCAAGCAGCCCTAGTGTAAGAGAATATTAGGCCAAGGATTAAAATAACATTGATTAAAATTAAAATTGCCTTTGACAAAGCGGGTCGCCCTTTTTGACGTAATAAAGCCAGGCTTAGTGGTAAACATAAGGCAATGATAGCACCATAAATCGTGTGGTCTTTAAAAAATGGCCACATGACCCAATGCCCTTCTTCTTCACCAAATCTATACATTGAATGATGTCCAAGCGTGAAGCAAACAACAAAGCTGCAAGCCACAATGTAAAACCATAAAAAGCGAACCCTGTTCTCATGGTTTTTAAAAAAATACGTACCGAAAATTAGAACGGGAACAATGAACCACAATTTGGAAAGTAGAAATTTAAACGACACAATTATATCAGTACTTGTAATTGAGGTGATGAGCATCCAAAGTAGGTAGGAACAAACACTGATTATTATAGGGTGTTTCCAAATTTTTGTGTTTAAAAAAGGCTTTTTGAGCTGAAGTAATAGAAACCAAATCATAAAACCGAACAGCAGGGGTTCTGTGGGTAGGTACAAGCCAAATCCATCAACATACTCCTCGATGTTTACGGATAGAGGTGTTAAAAAAGCAATAAATAAAAAGAATTTTTCAGTTTGAAAAATAGATAGGTAAATGAAAAGAAGACCTACTGGAAAAAACCCAAGATACTCTATTCGAAACCAATTAAATAAAGTAAAAATGACCGTTAGGACAATGAAGCCGAACGCTAATTTTATTTTATTGTTCAATAACATTTAGGCGTCGCTCTTTAGTTCTCTATACCTTTCAATAATTAAGAGGCAGAAAACGATAAAGACAAAGGAGCCTATTGCTGCAATAATAGTTAAAATCAATCTTTTTGGTTGGTCTTTTTTATCTGCTATTTCAGCTTTTTGGACAATGAATTTATGACTAAACTGTGTCGAAGCATCAGATTCTGCTTGCTCATAGGCCACTTTAAAGTCTTCTAGCTTACTTATTTTTTCATTTCTGGAACGCTCAAGACCATCAAATAGAGATCCAAACTTAGAGTTTACATCTATTTTGTTTCTGAGTTCCTCTTTTTCAGTGTTACTTTTTGAGTCAACTAATGCTTGGAATAATCGAGACCGAACATCGAGAGAAACGACACCGAGTTTTGAAAGCCTATCCATTTCGTCTAAGAGCTCTTGGATTTCTTTATCAAGCTGGTCTTTTTTTCTTTTTGTGATTTCAAAAGCAGGAAGCGTCCTTTCTTGAATCATTTGGTTTTTCACAGTATCAATTAAGTTTACTACAGCATTTGCCATCTCTGAGGCTTGCTTGGGGTCTTCGTCTAAAACGTCTATTTTAATCGACCCAAAACGTGTACGTTCAAATGAAAAATGTCCTTCATAGGCTTTGTTTAACTTAAACATTTTATTTGGATCGTCAGCATCAATTTTATAACGCTTTAATAGGTCGTATTTCGAAACAACATAGTCACGAATACGAGACGACTGAAGTATTTGAACCAGTTGTTCGGCCTGATCTTCTTCTCCAAAATCCATTGAAGAGGCTTTGACGTTTCTAGACTCGTAAAATGACACCGAACTTGATTTAGATGGAAAAACAATGGCCGTAGAAAGAAATAAAGGTGTAATTAGGAAAGAGAGACTATATGCAGCAATGCTTACTAATAGTGTAAATCCAATTACGATCTTGCGTCGCCTAAATAAGAAGGCTAATAATTTCTCTCGTTCTTCATTTAAATTTAACTCTTGATTTTCCATAGATGACTTTTGCGGTTACGAAAATAGAATATATAAACACAAGTAAAACTTATATTTTAAGAATTTATTTGATTTTGTTTGAAGAGAGAATCAGTTTTTTTAATGCATGCACGTCAATTAAGGACAACCCGAAAATCAAGATGGACCCCACTATAATTTGAAGCAGCATTAGGTATGAAGAATTTTCAAACCAGATGCTCAGGGCGAATAACCCTGCAGCAAGTCCGGCTAACTTAAGTATCCCAATCGCTTTTTTAGGGATATTGAATTTATATACACAAAAGAGAAATTGAGCAATAGCAGTAACGCCCTGTGTCCCAAAAGTCGCAATGGCCGCGCCTAATGCGCCATAAATTGGTATTAAAATGAGGTTTGTAGTAATATTTGCAATAATCCCAATTGCAGAGATGCTATTAAGGATTTTCAAGTCTCCATTTGCCGTTAATAGCGTACCAAAAATAAAATTCATACCAATCGGAAAGAAACCAAGCATCAAAAATTGAAAAGGCCCGACGGCATCTGTAATATCAACGTATATCCAACCAAGAATTAATTCGGCATTAAAAACGGTCACAAAAATAATGATTACCGTGCCTCCTAAAAGTAAATTTGCAGAGGCTTTAACCAAATCCAAAACAACTGAAAGAGAGGTTTTTAGCTGCCTTGAAAATATTGGAAAGAGCAAACCTGCAAAGATCATCCCAAACATGAATAGTGCGTCTAGTAGACGAAAGCCTTGGGCATAAACGCCGGCCTCATATGCGCCATTCGGATGAATTCTTTCGAGCATAACGCCGTCTATTCTCGTGTACAACAACATTAGGACAATTAACAAGGCATATGGCCAGCTTTTTTTGACAAGATCCATACCAAATGAGAAATCCCATTTTAAGTAAGGGCGTTCTATATGTTTTAATAATAATGCAAGCCCAACAATTAGAGAGGTCGCGTAACAAAAGGTTTGAATCCAAATAAATTCCTCAATTTTAATTTGTGATGGTGTAAGTGATGTAAACAACCAAATACCCCCTACAAGAATCAAAAGGAAACGGTCAAGAATGGAGATGAAGGCATCTGTTTTGAAAAAATGAAACCCGGCAAAATGACTTCTTAAATATGCAATGCTCAACACTAAGAATTGATTAAGAATTAGAAAGCTCAGCAGGTATAAAGGCTTTCCTGAATAACCTAGAAAGAGTGCTAAACCAAATGTAAAAGCTGAGTAAACAGTAAACAGAACTAACCTAAAGGAAAAGACTTTACCAAAATATTTTTTGATTTTCTCGGGGTCTTGAGCTAAGTTTTTAGTAGTAAAATTATTGATCCCTAGGTCGAGAAGGGTATTAAAAAGAACAGAAAGGTTGAGCAAAGAAAAATATAAACCATAGCTTTCAGGGCCAACGCGATTTTGAACGGTTGCATCAATTCCAAATAGTGCAATAGGCTTGACGAGTAGGTTCAGAAGAACCATCAAAATCAAATTTGAAAAAAAAACTCTTTGCATATTATTGCTTGACAAGGAGTTTAAATCCAATACCGTGAACATTCATTATTTCGATATTAGAATCCTCCTTTAGCAATTTACGTAATTTGGCGATGTAGACGTCCATACTCCTCCCATTAAAATAATTGTCATCCCCCCAAACCGCTCTTAAAGCCGCTTGTCTATCAAGCAGTTCGTTTTGATTTTTAACAAGTAGTCTGAGCAGAAGATTTTCTTTAGTGGTTAGTTTTTTGGGTCCGTCTGAAAGGTGAAGAATACGTAGCTCTGGTTCATACAAGATTGCGCCAACCTTTACTTTTTGCCCGACATTTTTACTTTTTATTTGTGTTCTGTTTAAAATAGCCTTCATTCTGGCTAAAAGCTCTTCCATTGAAAATGGTTTTGTG
>Ga0228627_1001635_pt1 | contig 11426 bp, 10 predicted proteins | sample 33DmetaG_FD_190483 | JGI IMG/M metagenome (GOLD analysis project Ga0228627, IMG submission 190483) | Seawater microbial communities from Monterey Bay, California, United States - 33D | ecosystem: Environmental > Aquatic > Marine > Coastal | place: USA: California | collected 2016-09-28 | reverse complement strand
TCGGTACGTCCAACCTCTACCGTCAATTCCACATCGATATTTTCTAATACCTTTAAGTTTTCGATACCAACGTGTTTTTTATCAGCGTCATCAGCCTTTATATCTTCAGCCATTTTCCTTGTCCTTTTTCAGTGAAATTCTTTTAGTCATTGAAACAGCAGCATTGGCGCCCAGTTTCCCAATTTCTGCTTTGTAGACGGGCTCACCAGATACCTTTATCGTAATGTTTTCGGGCATGGAAATAGGAAACTCATCACCCACAGTACTTTTCAGAAGACGTCCTAAATTCGCTTTACTACTAGTCAATTCAGCTGACAAAGGCAGGTTTATCGATAAAACTGCCTGCTCTAATTTTTCTTTCCAAGTGCGATCGTCTTGTGCAAATTCATTTTGAACTCGTGATCTTAATTGCGAAGATATTGGTTTTAAAGTTTGTAGAGGATATAAAACGTCAAAACTCGCCGGTTCTGCGTCTGGCATTTGTACCATAAATGAACACACAATAACAGTATCTGCACCATCAACAAACGAGACAAATTGGATATTTTCTTCTCGAGACAATGGCTCAAAACTCGTGACAAACAGGTCCTTCCATGCGTTCTCCATGGCCCGGTTCATTCCATCAGTAATTATTTGGATAATGCGCTGTTCAGTTGCCGTAAATTCTCCTTTAGCTTGATGCAAAGCTTTAATTTTTGAACCACCATAATATGAATTAGTCAAAATAGAGATAAATGAAGACTGCACTACCAAAAGCGAGTTACCTCTCAACTCGTCTAGTCTATTAGTTGTCACGCTTACAAAGTTGTCACAGCTTTCAACATACTCATCAAACGATTTCACTTCCGGAGGAAACGACGAGATCCGAGGCATAATTCGCAACATTGGCAAAAATACTGAACGTGTAAATCGGCAGATTTTTTCGTTGACCATTCTAAGTGCGTAATAGTCACCAAGAAGCGAAAGGTCTTCTGAACCAAAATCAAATTCTCTAACCGCAGTTGTATCAAAAACCGCAGGCGTATCTTCCTGTTTACCAGCTGCATCAAGCCCACCGAGGAGAGCTTCAACTTCATCATTTGAAAGTTTTCTAGAACCAACCATTTAAATTTGGCCTCTTATTGGAGCACAAAGGACGTGAAGTGAACTCCTTCGACACCGCCAAAGCCCTCAAGATCCAGCAACTTAACATTGATTGCGTCCTTAATGCTATTGGCAAGATTATCCCTACCAATTTTACCATCAATATCATCGACGGAATAAGTACCTATAACGCCCAGAACTTCAGACCGAAGAGCCATTTGATGTTTTTCGACATTTTCAATTACTGTTTCATCATATTGTGTAGATACTCCTACACTAACTTGCAAAAACTGCTTTGATTTATTTAAGTTAGTCGTAAAGTTATCAGCAAAAGTATAGTAACTGGTCACAAATGTCTCATTCACGGGCGTCTCTTTTGAAACCTTTTGAGGCTCTAGATTTTCTTCATCAAGCCCATCAGCACTGGGTAATTGTCCCGCTTGCTTAAGTTTCTTCTCAATCAGCTCTTCCACCTGTTCAATTGGCGTTTGAGTGGGCATGAATAAAAACGCGCCCGCACCAACACCTATTCCCAATAATAAAACTGGACCTAACCCAAACATGGCAATTTTTGTAAAGTTAATTTTTCGTTTTGGAGCTTCTTCAGCCATTATCTCATCCTAAGCAATCAGGTTCAAACCGGTTGGTGTTCTATAAGAACTAGCAGTCTGGGTGTTTAGTGGTGTGGTACGCTCTAGAGGGCTGTTTGCTTTGCCTGCAGCCTTGTTTCGGCTTTGATTTGCATTCTGTCTTTGCTGGTCAGCGCCGCTTTGCATTCCGACTGAGAACCCCGCAAGTTTCATACCATTTTGACTTGTAATTTGTAACAAGGAGTCTTCGTTCGCGCGTAAAATACTTGCCGCAGCCTGGGTTTCAGCAAACATTCGAATATCAATTGACTGCTTATCCATTGAAATATTAACCTTAATTTTTCCGAAGCTCTCCGGCTCAAGGTTAATTTCAAAATTTTCATTTCCACTTAGAACCTTGTCAACGACCAGCATACTTATTTTGGACGCATATTGGGCATCATACAATGAAATATTATTAGTTAGGTTTGGCGCTGATCCGCTTGAACGGGCTAACGATCCAGTTTGAGACGCAATCTGATAACTAAGTTTTTCATTTGAGGGAGTGGTTAGGTTGATACCTTCTCCAGAAATCAAACCCACTCTGGCCGATGAACCAGTAGGCGCTTCGAACTGTACCCTTGCAACAGATGTCATTCTCAGAGCCTCTGCGGCTTCAAGAAAAGATTTCGGATTAAAAGGCTTAGACGTGTTTTTAAATTCGATTAGATTTTCATCCACTCCCTCATTTAAAAAAACTATTTTGTCATTTTTAGAATCTAAAAACGATTTTACTTCACGTTCTATCGCGAAAATACTAGCGGCCATATTGTCATATTTTCTATCACTCATCCCAGAAATATGTTTGACTTCTTGATCTAAAATTAACCTATTTTGAGCCAAATTATTAAACTTATTCTGGATATCAGATGATTGCGGTTCCACAAAGTTATCTTGCTGAGCTGCCCCAACATTAGATACAAAACTCACTGCTTCCCTTCCAACAGAATTAGTTTGCAAAACTATTTGAGTGGTATGGGAGGAGGCTGTCGACATTTCGCTCAGTGTTCGAACGAGCTCTCTAATGGACTGGACAGTGTCATCTACTTCGTTGATCGAAGCATCCGGCATTAACGCTTGCTGCTGTAGGGCCAAACTGTGATCTTGCACTACGCCACTGTAGTTTTCTCTAGCTAAATTAATTTGGAATCTTACAAAGTCTGGCAAATTTTCTAGAGTAGTTTCTTCAGGTATGGCCAAAACTACAAGCAATTTGGATCGTGAATCAACGCTAGGGTCGATCTCAACAGCACGTGTAACACCAATCAAACCTTGTGAGGAAAATTCGTCTTTTTGTAAATTAAAATCGTATGCTTCAACGGGCCCTAAACCGCCTTGAGCATCCAACAAATCAACCTTTACAGAAATAAACTTATCAAAAGTCTCTGGCCGCACCTGCGTATTCTCAATCGCAATAGGCACCACTTGTGGTATTAGAATTTCGCCAGAAGCTAATGCTTCAGAATTTTTTAAGGTGCCGTTTAAATCATCACTCTGCAAACTTGCCTTCAAGTCCCTGATATCAAAAAATATCGAAGACGCTTGGGAAACATCTAGCTCAAGTGGAACCGCTGCGCCCTGCAGTAGATCCGTCAACGCCATCAAACTCTTATCCTGGTAACTATCCAACTCAAGTGGAACAGCTACACCCTGCAGTGGATCCGTCAACGCCATCAAACTCTTGGTCTGGGAATTATCTAGCTCAGGTGGCACAGCCGCACCCAGCGGTAGATCGGTCAAAGCTGTCAAGCTCTCTTCTGATGATATAGCAGCTCCGGGTATCATCTCGTTAAGAGCTGGCTCGATTTTATAGTCTTTAAATGTATCACCACTCAATTCCACACCAGTTGTCTCTCCATCGGCCAGATCAATCGCAACTAAGAGTTTTTCCAAAGATGATAAATTGAACCCAGAATAGTTTTGGGAATGCTTAATATCATCAGTAACAATATCATTACTAACCAAATTGAGTCTAGAACCTACAAATGAGGCTGTCGCGCTTAAATCAAGGTTAGCTAATATATTCCCACCGTTTTCTAGATGGCCAATAAGTCCGTCTAATCCATGTTCCTCAACAAGACTTACCACAGTATTATCAAATTTTATGAACTCATTATCGATTACTTGAGAGAGAAGATCTTGTGGTGACAGTTCGCTGCCAAGCTTCCCGCCTAGTTCACCAAGGCTGATATTAATTTGTTTATTGTCAAACAACTCATCGGATTGCTCATCATTTAAAGAAGCTAGCATCATAGAGAAATTTTCAAAGAGACCCTCGCCCAGCCCACCTGAAGCATTTTTCGACCCTAATTGTAAATCGCCATGGGCTGACCCAACACCACCACTAAAAGCAATACTCATCCGAAAGACTCCAAACCTATTCGTAGTTGAAGTGCAAATTTTGTACCAATTACTTTTTTTGAAAGAGTATATCTCGATCAAACTCTTTTAATTCCCTTTCTCTACGCTCTTCTGCGTTCAATTCATTCAATTTTTCTAAAATTTTTCTATTTTTACGTTCATGTGAAGATACTAATTTTTGCAAATGTATTTTTTCAGTCATAAGAAATTCAATTTTGTTTCCCACGATTTCTTTCTGACTAATCATTTTTTCACGAAGTTTACTATTAATCAAAACTCGATGACTAGTTTGCACGACACCGGGCTCTACTGTCTCCTCGATATTAAAGGTTAAATCAGTTTCTAGTTTACGAATTTTCTCTATATTTTCGTTCATACTACTCAATTCAAACTGAGTTTTTAATTTTTTAGTTTTACCGTGCCGGTAAATTAGGTCAAAAATCTTATACTTAGCCATGCTACAATTACTCGAATAACGTTGAGAGCAAGCGCTCAGTTTGTACGAATGAAAAATTTTCAGCTTGGTTTTGTTGCAAAAAGCCAACGATTTTCGGCCATAATTGGACTGCCAAATCAAGGTCTGAATCCTGACCTTGGACGTATCCCCCCATTAAGAGAAGATCTTGGTTTTCTTGATATATAGATACCAATTTCCTTAACTTACGTGCATTTTGTAAATGTTTTTCACTACACAATTCATCCATCAATCTACTCACAGAATTACCAACATCAATCGCTGGATAAACTCCCTGCTGGGCAAGTTTTCTTGACAAAACTATATGACCGTCCAAAATCGCCCGAGCATTATCAACGATTGGGTCAGCAACGGTATCATCGCCATCAGCAAGAATGGTGTAGATAGAGGTGATTGAACCCACTGAATATATACCAGCTCCAGTACGCTCAATCAGTTCAGGTATTAATGAAATTACAGATGGAGGATACCCTCTGGCCGTCGGTTGCTCTCCCAAAGACAATCCAATTTCTCTTTGTGCATGAGCTACGCGAGTTAGAGAGTCTAAAATTAGCAAAACATTTTTACCTTGGTCGCGAAAGTACTCTGCAATGCTTGTAGCCCTCTTAGCGCCCTGTAGCCGGAGAAGCGCGGATCGGTCTGCAGGCACTGCAACAATGATAACCTTGTGCTTTGAATGCGAGCTTGTAATTTCTTTTGAAAACGAAGCTAATTCTCTTCCTCTCTCTCCAATTAGACCAACTACAATAACATCCGCTTCTGCACATCTAGTAATCATACTCAAAAGGACCGACTTACCAACGCCAGAGCCAGCGATAATGCCCATTCTTTGTCCACGGCCGATGGATGTTACAGCGTTAATACTTTTAATCCCAACATCAAAGACTTCAGTGATTTCCCCTCGATCAAATGGATTTACAGTTGTTCCTTCTACTGGGTAACGCTCCTCAGCATCAATTGACCCTTGTCCATCAAGTGGGTGACCCAGCCCATCAATTACACGACCCAAAAGGTTCGGCCCAACTTCAATTTCTTTAAGTCCAAAAGAAGCAATGACTTTGTCACCACTTAAAATTTCTGAAGATTTTTCGTATTGAAAAATTATGTTTTTGTTATCCCTGAAGCCGACAATAGCTCCCTTTGATGAAGCTCCAAGCTTTGACTCAATAGTGCATTCAGAGCCAATTGATGCTGGAAATTGACTACTTTCGATTACCTGCCCGTCAAAGGAAACCACCGTACCACTAAATTCAATGTTCTCAGTCACAGAAACGCGTTTCTTCACACCAAGAAACGTTCTTTTAAGCATAGATTTCTGGCCATGAGTTTGATATTTTTCATGATTACTTGGCATTTTAGATTAATCTCCAACCGCAAGATCGAACAATGAAACACGTGCCGATGATTTGGCACTTAAAACTTCGAACTCTCCCCGTTTCAAATTTTCTTTTGCATGAAATGTATATTGCAAGCCATCATCAAAGTTTATTTCAGTCAAAATCTTAAAATCTTTAGAATTCAAATACACTTTCAACTCATCATCATTTCCAGCTATTTGTTTTGCTGCTTCTGAAATTTTTTTGCTAAATGGCGCCGGAATTTCATCAATCCTCATACCCGCAAGACCCGACGCCAACGACAAAACAAATTCAGATATTTGTGTTTCTAATTCATCAGCGATGAAATTGGACGCACCAATTATTGCCTGAAGGGCGTTCGAGAACTCTTCTTCTCTCTCAGCGAGTTGACTCGTGAAACCCGCTTTAAATTCCTCAAATTTTTCTTCAAAATGCGTGTTATCATCTCGAGAATGCGCCTGGGTAGAGGTGTCCTCCGCCTCACCGGCTGTTTCTAAGTGCGAAACAGTCTCTTGAGAATCCCCCAGATCGGTTTCGTTTGCAAAGCCTTTAGTTTTTATTTTATTAGAATTTTCGGGTACAACATTTCCCGCTGCATGCTGGTCATGTATTTTTTGATCAATAGCATCATCAATCGCTTCCAAAGTACCTTCCGAAATCGTTTCAGAGTTTTCTTCCCCAACTGAAACCTGTGCGTCGGAAATCTCGTTAAGATTTTGTTTTTCAATCTCATCCAATAAATCATTTTGACTGTTGGTGCGCTTTTCCTGTTTATGAGTCTCATTATTGGAGTCGCTGTCTACAAGATTTGAACGAACTAAATCAAAAAGACTGCTGGACTTAAATAACCTTCCCTCATCTTCCTCAGCAATATTATCAGGTCGAAATTCAGTAAGGCTAGCCGCTTTAAGCAAACCCACTAAATCAGAATTTTTCAAAATTCCCTCGTCATCGTCAGGTGTATTAGATGGTATTTCCATTAAACCATCTCCTCACCGCCACGACCAGCAAGAACAATTGTGCCATCATCTGAAAGTTTTCTAGCCACGTTGATAATTTGTTTCTGAGCCTCTTGTACCTCAGTTAGTCGGACAGGGCCCAACGCCTCCATTTCATCACGAATATTTGCGGCAGCACGCGTAGACATACAGCCCAACAATTTATCTTGAAGCGCAGTTTCTGCTCCCTTCATCGCAATAATCAAAACATCTTGATCAACAGATCTAAGAAGCGTTTGTAGAGACCTATCATCAGAGCTTGAGAGGTTCTCAAACACAAACATATTATCCTGGATCTCAGCCATGAGGTCTTTGTCCTCTTTCTTGATAGAGGTAAGAATACGTGTTTCCATTTCTGTTTTTGTAAAGTTCATAATTTTGGCAGCAGCTTTTACGCCACCAATTTTGGACGCTCGAAGAGAGGTGTTTGCAGCAAATTTTTCTTTCATAACTCGCTCTAATTCTTTTACAGCGCCAGGTTCAACTGTCTCAATTGTTGCAATGCGCCTAACGATATCCGCTTGGATTTCGTCCGGCAACAGAGTTAGGACATCTGCTCCTAAACCAAAATCTAAGTAAGAAATAATCAGGGCCTTAATTTGGGGATGCTCATCTATTATCAACTCAGAAATTGCACGAGCATCCATCCAATCTAAAATATCAATCGCTGACTCTGAACTTGCTGGAGTAATGCGTCCTAATACAGACTGAGCTTTATCTTCACCCAACGCACGAACCATAACATTTTCAATGTAACGTCCGGCACCTAACCCCAAGCCTGTTTGCTTTTTAATAGTTTCGAGAAATTCATCCAGAACCATATTAACAGTAGTTTGATCGACCCCAGCCACGGAATACATCGCAGTACCCAAGTGCTGAACCTCTTTAGGAGTCAAGTTTTGCAAAACTTGCGCCGCTTCCTCTTCGCCAAGAAGCATCATGAGGATGGCAGATTTCTCAGTACCAGAGAGTTCTGCTAATTTTTCGATGTCTGATACTTCTTCAGCCATTTTCCACTCCTATTAAAGCAAATTAAGATCATTCCGCATCAACTGCTTAAAGACGTTAGCTACGCGCCCGGCTTCATCGGCTACAATCATTCGAACTAACGCAACCTTATCATCATATGTATTAGCTGTATCTAGAAGGTCAGCTGAAATCCCACTCTTCTTTTTAGGCTTCAGTTTTGCTTTTATACCCTCCAGGGTTTCTCCCTCATCCACCTCAACGGCTTTAGTGGCTTCTACGCGTTGCGTAGCTAAATCCGCCATTGTCTCCGCCTCAGCATATAATTCCATAACCGAGTTAGTACTTGAAGTAGGAACTAAAATTCTCGATAGCATGGGACGTACGACACCGAGAGACACAAACCCTAGCAGAAATACAATCAGAGTTTTTTCAATTATTGATTTAAACCAAGTAGTTTCATACCAGTCAATTTGCTCACCAAAAATTTCTTCATTAAACAGCTGCGATGTAATTGTTAAACTATCACCGCGCTCAGTTTTTATTCCGATGGCACTAGCAATTAATTGCTCCATTTCATTTTTAATTTTTTCTGAAATAGGTTCGTATGTAATCTCTCCTGTATCTGGGTCGATCACTTTTCGGTCTCTAACCAACACTGCAGCATCAATCCTAGAAATAGTGTTAGAAGGTGTTGTTACAGTTTCAAACTTACGACTAACCTCATAATTTTTTAATTCGGTTGAAGATTTAGTTTCAAATTCATTATCCACTGCCTCGCCATCCGCACCCTTACTAGCACGCCCGGCTGCAGTCGCTATTTCAGCCTCTGCTGGCGGCTGATTAGAAATTGCGCCGGGAATACCTACCGCATCTTTTTTTGCTGTCACATTCAAAGAGCTCTGTTCACTCAAGATGGCAGAGTCCTTTGGATCAACTAATTCTTGCGAAGTTTCACGTCGCGTAAAATCAATTTCTAAATTTACTTGCGCATTCACATTCGAGGCGCCAACGATTGGCGCAACTAAGCTTTGTATCCGAGACCTGTAAATGCCCTCAAGTCTCATCCTATATGCGAGCTGACTGTCAGCCATAATTTCATCCGGATTATCAGGAGAATAAGACAATAAGCGACCAGATTGATCAATTATGGATACACCACTTTGTCCCATTCCTGGAATCGACGACGCAACCAAGTTAGTGATCGCCCTCACCTGAGTTTGGTCAAGCTGCCGTCCATTTTTTAGAGTAACAAACACCGAAGCTGTTGGCGCTGTTTGGTTGCGAATGAATACAGATTTTTCGGGCAAGGCCAAATGGACGCGGGCAGCCTGAACGCTACTAATCTCAGCTATAGATCTTGAAAGTTCGTTTTCTTGAACTTTTTTCAACTTCATCGTTTCAACAGACCGGGAGACACCCAGTGGTAGATTATCAATATCTTCAAAGCCATTGGCTGAATATTCTGGAAGACCTTGCGCAGCTAATGATATTCTGGCTTGGTGATAATCATTAGTTGGTATTAAAACCTCACCGGTGGCTGGATCAAGCTCTACATCCATTCCCATATTTTTCAAAGATTCATAAATCTTTGATTTGTCCGCGTCAGATACAGAGGCGTACAATGTGGTCATGTTCGGTTCACGCATGGATACAAATACTATTGCAGCAGCCACGGCAGTCAGAGCCGCCAAAATTGTTGGAAATGCGCGTCGAAAACTAGGTTGATCTATAGCCTCACGAATATTGACCATAGCATTCTTGGACGAGGTCAGCATATTTCTTGAACCGACTTCGGTAGTTTCGATGCTAACCATTTGATCTGTATTTGCCATGATTCTTACCCTGTCTGCCTTATACCGGCATATTCATTATGTCTTTATAAGCGCTTAACGCTTTGTTACGGATATTAAGCGTTAGTTGAAAGCCAACTGACGAAATTTGTTGATTAATCATAACCTTAGATAAATCATTTTCAGTCCCAAGTTCATAGTCTCGCGCCAGTTGTGAAGCGGTGTTTTGCGCCTGAGAAACTCCATTCAAACCATCAGAAATTCTCTGTGAAAATGATGGGCCAGATTCAACAGATTTTGACTGTAAAGCCTCGGCTGAAAGCTGAGCCTTCTGCTGGACCGATGACATGTTTGTATTAACGGCGGTTATATTTGAACTTTGAATTTTCATTGTACGTTCCTCATCCAACCTTTACGTCAAGCTTTGAATTGAGCGCCTCAATGGTATTTCTTGGCCTTAAAGTTAGTTCATTATCGAAAACGATGTCGGTGTGCCCAATTTCATCGGCACAACTCAGTATCTCTGCGCGCTGAATAACATTGTCTAACTCCCTTACATTGCCAGGCCATTCGTGTTGTACGAGCTTATTTAAGGCCTCAGTTGATAAAACTTTAGGGGTACCATTTTCAGTAACATTCCGAGTTAATAAGTGGGCAGCTATAGCAGGTATATCAAGCGGTCGTGATTTCAGTGCACATGTTGAAACTGGAAAAACGTTTAGGCGGTAAAATAGGTCTTCTCTAAATTTGTTTGCTTGAATTTCTTGTAGCATATTTCTATTTGTAGTCGCCAATACTCTGATATCTATCGCAATCTCTTTTGTACTTCCAACTGGAGTCACTACTTTTTCTTGCAAAACTCTCAAAAGCTTAGACTGAAGCGTCAAAGGCATTTCTGAAATTTCATCAAGTAAAATAGTGCCAGAATGTGCTGCCCTAAAAAGCCCTACATTGGATTGTAGGGCTCCAGTAAACGCTCCTTTTTCATGTCCAAAGAGCATTGATTCCAACATATTCTCAGGAATTGCCGCACAGTTCACTGCTATGAAAGCTTCATCTTTTCGTGCTGACTTGGCGTGCAAAATTTTTGCTACAACCTCTTTTCCTGTACCAGTGGGACCATTTATGAGAACGCTCGCATTAGATCCGGCGAGCTTACAAAGCAAATCTACCAAATCAGCGGTTTCTGGATCGTCACACGGTAAATTGACATGCTTGACAAGGAATTGTTCTAAAAACAAATTTATATAGAAGGAGTTCACATGCGATGATTCTGAGAAGTTTACGGGCATGTTAAAATACTTAATTGCGCCGTTACGCTTAACTTTGATACCAAAAGTTTCAGAATTCGCCACTAGCACAAACACTTTTGTAATTTTGTTTGACCGAAGATATGTCTCGAATGTATCAGAATGTACGTCACAAGCTTTGGATGTCTCTGAAATAATTAGATGCCTCTCTTTCGAGATTGTCTGGACAGAGCCCTCGTCAGCTAAAATAGACCACTCCACGCCCCTTTTATCTAAAGCGCTACAGATGGTTTGGGTGAAGTCAGCGTCCCCAGCATCTATTAAATAATTTGTCATCATCAACCTCCAATGAGCAGGTTGCACGCTTTGTGCCAAACAAAATATATCAATTAATAACAATTAGATAAAAGTATCTTTATTCTTGAATTGCACTCAAAACGATCGGTGGTCATATTTTTGACAGCCAGCTAACATAATCCATGCGTGCGACGTTAATACTATTGAAGAGTTAAT
>Ga0228627_1001632_pt1 | contig 11446 bp, 10 predicted proteins | sample 33DmetaG_FD_190483 | JGI IMG/M metagenome (GOLD analysis project Ga0228627, IMG submission 190483) | Seawater microbial communities from Monterey Bay, California, United States - 33D | ecosystem: Environmental > Aquatic > Marine > Coastal | place: USA: California | collected 2016-09-28 | reverse complement strand
GACTCTGGCATGTTTAATCCTCTTTCCGAAATCTTAGGCATATTCTTACATTTTTGTGGTGCGAAGTTCAGAGAAAATAAGGGATTTTCAAAAGGGAAAATGTTAAGAAAAGTAACTATTAATTTGCTTCATAATCCACTACACCAACTCTCCCAAAACAAACCTCTTGCTTTCATCTCCCAAACTGAAAGCATACAAAAACTGCGTTCCACCATCCTTTATTTTGAACTTTTTTTTGAGTTGCTCTGGTTTCATGCTAAAGTTGCGGCAAACAACATTGGCTTGCTGTGTCAATCCTTTTTTCGGTTTGGAAACCTCCAATACTTTTATAATTCGGCCAGGGTAGTTCTGCTGTAGTTCAGTAGAAGTATAAAGGTGTGTATTCGTTGCCAATTTAGTTAAGTTAAACTGTTGGCCTACCGTTTTAAATGCTCCAGCTTTTAAGATAGAGGCATTTGGTTCGTACAAGTAATTTTCTACTTCTCCTAAAGAATTGCTAGCAGCTCGCTCTTGCTCAAAATTAAATTCAAAGTGCTGTGTGCTTTCCTTTTGAATGTTTACACAATGGGTGGTAGCTTCTCTTTCAAAACCATTTTCTAATAAAAACAGCAACTCCTTGCACTCATTGTCTACAGACACCACATGCACTTCCTTGCAAAAAGGCAATTGAGTTAGCGCTTGTTGAATGTCGAGCATGGGCGAAAGCTTCACCAAACAGTAGCTAGTTTTTTCCCAGATGTTTGGAAGTAGTTCGGCTACATTTGGCTCACATTCGTCAATTTTATATGCTTTCTCTTTTGCTGCTCTTCGGTCTGGGTCTAAGTAGATTAAATCGTATGAATTCTCGTTCTGCAGGATGAAGTATTCTGCTTTGGAATTCACGCATGTTATATTGCTTGCTTGGAGCGCTTCAAAGTTGGTACGCGCTGTTTTTACCAATTCTTCATTCCAATCAACATAGGTAACTTCCTTTGCATGATGAGCAAAAAAGTAACTGTCCATACCCATGCCACCACTTAAGTCTAGTATTTTTTTTGCATTAAAAATACCGGCTTTATAGGTTCCTGTTTTTTCCGAAGAAGCCTGTGAAAATGCTCGAGCAGAAGGATAAATGAACTTTTCAGACTCTACTAAAAATGGAAGTTTCTGCTTTGCCTTTTGCAGTCCATTTACTTGATTTAATATAAATTCTTTTGGCAGATGAGGTTTTTTGCTCAACAGTAAAGCAAGCTCCGCCGGAGATTGGTTTCGGTGCTTTTCGATAAATGCTAAAACAGTATCGTCCAAAGTAGAATCAGATTCTTTTAGAAAGGGTTTATTATTCTCCTAAAAATACAAATGAAACAATGTTTGCGCCCATTTGTAAGGCTTTCATTCTTGTAGCTTCAGAGTCGTTGTGAATCTCTTGATCTTCCCAGCCGTCTCCTAAATCGCATTCGGTGCTATAAAAAAGCACCAAACGACCTTCTTTTATAATTCCTAGCCCAACAGGTGCTTCACCATCGTGCTCGTGAATTTTTGGAAGGCCATTATTAAAATCAAATTTTTGATGGTAAATGGGGTGCGAAAACGGAATCTCCACCAACTCCTCATTGGGAAATATTTTCTTTATTTCTCTGCGAACGAACTGATCCATTCCATAATTATCATCGATATGCAGAAAGCCTCCTGCCAACAAATAGTTTCTCAAATTTTCGGACTCCTCCAAGTTGAAAACCACATTTCCATGTCCCGTCATGTGCACAAAAGGATAATCGAATAATTCTGTGCTTGAAGGTTCAACTATGGCTTGCTCCCTTTTAATAGAAGTATTTAGGTTTTTATTGCAAAAGTCGATCAGGTTAGGCAAGGAGGTTTCTAAATTCGAATACCAGTCACCCCCACCATTGTACTTTAAAATTGCAATTTGAAAATTCCCGTTTTGCGCTGCCATGGCAAAAGGTATAAAAAGGAAAAGAAATAATAATTTACGCATTGAGTACATGTATGGTGTGACAAGCTACAATAGCTGCCGTTTCGGTTCTTAGTCGACTTTCTCCTAAGCCGATGGGCTCGAAGCCTTCTTTTATGGCTAATTCCACTTCTTGCTTGCTAAAGTCGCCTTCTGGTCCAATCAAAAGTAAGGCTTTCTCTCCTTTTTTATAGCTTTCATTTAAGCTCTTTTTTTGAAGCTCGTCGTAACAATGACAGATAAATTTTCTCCCATCAAACTCTTTTGTAATAAATTGCTTAAACTTTTCCAACTCGCTTAATTGCGGCAGCTTAGTTTTGTATGATTGTTTCATGGCGCTCACCAAAATACGCTCTTGGCGGTCTTTTTTAAGCACTTTTCGTTCCGAGTGAAAACTAACAATTGGGTGAATCGCATCAATTCCAATTTCAGTGGATTTTTCTAAAAACCATTCCCATCGGTTGAGGTTCTTGGTCGGGGCTGCGGCAATTTCAATTCCGTAAGTTTCGTTCACTACCTCTTTTTCTAAGATGGTTAGTTGAGTCGCTTTTTGATGCGCTACAAGAATAGAGCAGAGGTATCTCGTTCCTTTTCCATCAATCACGTGAACGTTTTCACCCATTTCCAAGCGCAACACTTTTGCAAGGTGCTTCGACTCTTCATTGTCGAGTGTAATGGTGTTATCTGAAATATTGGAGGAATAGAAGAGATGCATGAATGTTGATTATACCGTAAAAGTACTTAGAGTTGAAAGTTGATGAATACTTATAGTTAAAATTTGATGAGTACTTAGAGTTGAAAGTTAGTGAGTGCCTAGAGTTGGTAAGTGCTTAAAGTTATTGATTGATTATGCTTTTGTATTGCTCAATTACAATCTTCGCTTCTTCAAACTTCTGTGTTCCAATCATTCGACTTCTTCCGTCCGAGGTTTGAATCTTTATACCCTTGTTTCCTTTAACATTAAAGGCTTTTCCTTTGCGTGAAATTCTTAATCCCCAACCTCCATATTCTGAAATGGGACTGTACTCCACAACTTCTGCGCTGTATAAGTCTGACCAAGGATAGGAAACTGTTTTGAGATGGAAAGGAAACATTTGAATGTGTATTCCATGTTCATCGACTCGAGTAGAAAGGTTAATAGAAAATAAAAAAAGTACTACAAAAGCAAGGACGCCAAACGAAATATAGAATTCTGTATTGAGTTGAATAGGGAGGCGCTGGTAAATAAAAATTCCTACTAAACCCACCATGGTAAGCCACAACCACCATTGGTTAAAGCGTTGTCTTTCTTCAAAAATTTTGTTTTTCATTTTTTAGTGTAATTTAAAATTTTGTTTTAGTAGAAGTTATATTCGTAAAGTGATTTATCTAACTTAATAAATGTTCAGATAGCTAATTTTTTAGAATAAAAACTGATGGTTTCGCAAATTCTCTTTACTCTAATATCTTGCAGTGCAACGGTCTTAAATCTTTTAGTGAATATACCTAATTTAGCGCAAAACAATGACGAGATGAATAAGATTTTGATTGCAAACAGAGGGGAAATTGCATTGCGAATTATGCGTACTGCCAAGGAAATGGGAATTTCAACAGTAGCTATTTATTCTGAGGCAGATAGAAATGCGCTATTTGTGAGATATGCAGATGAAGCAGTTTGTGTTGGTCCACCCCCCTCATCGGAATCTTATTTGCGTGGAGATTACATCATCGAATTGTGCAAACAAATGAATGTAGATGGCATACACCCAGGTTACGGTTTCCTTTCTGAGAATGCTGATTTTGCTCGTAAAGTGAGTAAAGCAGGACTGACTCTAATTGGTCCTTCGCCCGAAGCCATGGAAGTAATGGGCAGCAAGTTGGCAGCGAAAGCCGCCGTTAAAAAATACAACATTCCATTGGTTCCTGGAACAGATGAAGCTGTAACAGATGTGGCGGAAGCTGAGAAAATTGCGCAAGAAGTAGGTTTTCCTATTTTGGTTAAAGCAAGTGCTGGTGGCGGTGGAAAAGGAATGCGAATTGTAGAGCGAGTAGAAGATTTTAGAGAGCAAATGGACCGAGCAGTTTCTGAAGCCATTTCTTCTTTTGGAGATGGAGCAGTTTTTATTGAACGGTACGTAGGCTCTCCTCGACACATCGAAATTCAAATTTTAGCGGACACACATGGAAATGTTGTTTATTTATTTGAAAGAGAGTGTTCTATTCAGCGAAGACACCAAAAAGTAATAGAAGAAGCACCGTCGGCCGTTTTAACTCCTGAATTGAGAAAGGAGATGGGAAAAGCTGCGGTATTGGTTGCAAAGTCTTGCGACTATGTTGGAGCTGGTACAGTAGAATTTCTGTTGGATGAAAATTTAAATTTCTTTTTTTTAGAAATGAATACGAGGTTGCAAGTGGAGCATCCTGTTACAGAGCAAATTACTGGAATTGATTTGGTTCGAGAGCAAATTAATGTGGCACGAGGAGAAAAACTGAGCTTTACACAAGAGGACTTGAAAATTCAAGGACACGCTTTTGAGGTGAGAGTTTATGCGGAAGATCCGATGAATAATTTTTTACCGGATATTGGTACGCTAGAAACGTACGTTCGTCCACAAGGCTTAGGAGTTCGAGTTGACGACGGTTTTGAAGAGGGGATGGAAATTCCGATTTATTACGATCCGATGATTGCTAAGCTAGTAACTTTCGGCAAAGACAGAGAAACTGCTCGTTTAAGAATGTTAAGAGCAATTGACGAGTATGAAATAAAGGGTGTAAAAACAACCATGGATTTCTGCCGATTTGCATTAGAGCACAAGGCTTTTGTATCTGGAAATTTTGATACCAACTTTGTAAAGCATCATTTTAAACCCGAATATTTAGAAAGTAAAAACGATGACGAACAAGAAATTGCGGCGCTGGTAGCAGCGACTTTAGTCAGTAATTCAACGACTCCGGCAATGGAAGCCTCTAGCTCGAGCAAAAAATCAAATTGGAAGGCCAATAGGATGTAAGGGTATTAAAGATTAAGACTGTATTACTTTAGACGCAAGAAAATTCAGATTATATAGAATGTAATTGTCACACTCATAGTTACTTTATTGCCTCCAGGCAACACATAGTAGTTAAGCTAGTGTCCATTAAGAAAGCATTTGGCGCTATTGCCACAGCACTCTTAAAACTTAGCACTATGAAAAAGTTAATTCTAATTTTAGTCGTATTATTTAGTTCTCAAATTAATTTCGCACAATCAGGAAGTGGCGTTATAAAGGGTTTAGTAGTAGAGAAAGCAAACAACGAACCAGTACCATTTGCCAACGTAGTCTTATTGAAAGGTTCAGAACAAGTTTTGGTAACGACTACAGATTTCGATGGGATATATACTTTAAAACCAATCCCAGCCGGTATCTACGATGTAAAGATTAATTATGTTGGTTTTGCACCCCAGAAAGTAAGTGAGATAACCGTTGATTCTAGTAAAATAACCGTATTGAACGTAACTATGGTTAAAGGAATAGAAATTGAGGAAGTTACAGTATACTGTAAACCTATAATTGAGAAGGACCAAATAGAAGTTGGAACAACAGTTCATAGAACTCAAATTACTCAAATGGCCGTTCGATCAGTTGCAGATATAACAAAAGTCGCCGGGAATGGAATTCTTTCAAGAGACAATGGTTCCAGAAAAAATAATGTTAGGGGACAACGAAATGGCAGTTCCGTTACTTTTATTGACGGGGTAAAAATAACAGGTTATTCGCATTCTGAGTTAGCTGCTGAGCCAAGACGATACAGAAATGAATCTTATCAAAGTTTGGCTGATAATGTATTTCAAACACCTAGAAGGGAGCCATTATCCACTTTTAGCATAGATGTAGATAAAGCAGCATATGCTAACACACGCCGATTTTTAAATGAAGGGATGTTGCCTCCGCCGGATGCGGTTCGAATTGAGGAGTTAATCAATTACTTCGATTACGATTACCCTCAACCGGAAGGTGAACACCCATTTTCAATCACAACCGAGTTAACAACTTGTCCATGGAATGAGAACCGTCAATTAGCCTTGATCGGTATTCAAGGAGAGATAATTGAGATGGGTAAAGCTCCAAGAAGTAATCTAGTTTTCTTGTTAGATGTTTCAGGGTCAATGGGTAGTCCTGATAAATTAGGCTTATTGAAAAAAGGACTGGCCCTTTTAATTGACCAGTTAAGGGAGGAGGATCGTATTGCTATTGTTGTTTACGCAGGAGCAGCCAGGGTTGTATTGAAGTCAACAAGTGGAGACCAAAAGGATGAAATCAAACGCGTGCTGAACCGATTGTCTGCAGGAGGTTCGACAGCAGGTGGTGCGGGAATTCAATTGGCTTACAAAATAGCCGAAAAGAATTTCATCAAAGGTGGGAATAATCGAATTCTATTAGCCACAGATGGGGATTTTAATCTAGGGACTAGCAGTCAAGAAGCGTTGGTAAAACTGATTGAGGAAAAGCGAGAGGGAGGAGTATTTCTATCCGTTTTAGGTTTTGGTAACGGAAATCTCCAGGATTATAAAATGGAGCAAATAGCTGATAAAGGGAATGGCAATTATAGCTACATTGATAATATCCTAGAGGCCAAAAAAGTGTTAATAAGCGAAATGGGTGGAACTCTGTTCACGATTGCAAAAGATGTAAAAGTGCAAGCAGAGTTTAATCCAGCAAAAGTTAAAGCCTACCGTCTAATTGGCTACGTAAATAGAGCCCTTGCTGCTGAAGATTTTAATGATGATAAGAAGGATGCAGGGGAGTTAGGAGCAGGGCATGCAGTTACAGTATTGTATGAAATTGTACCCATGGGTTCTGAAGAAAAGATTAAAGACATTGATAAGCTAAAATATCAAAAAGAAAAAGCTATTGATTCTTTGTCAGACGAATTGCTAACTGTTAAGTTTCGATATAAGAAACCAGATGGAAATAAATCAATTCTATTGACCAAGATTATGAAAGACGAGGAAGTTGAGCTTGAACAAGCTTCTCATAATCTTCAGTTCTCTGCTGCAGTAGCATCATTTGGAATGAAACTTCGCGGCTCTGAGAGTACTAAAGATATGAGCTTTAGTGATATTTTAGGAATTGCTAAGATGTCAAAGGGTTTGGATGAGAATGGCTATAGAGCGGAATTTTTAAAATTGGTCGAAACCGCGGAGTTGATTCGTTAGGAAATAGAAATTAAAAAAAGAGAAAATAATTCAAGGCAACGTATTGAAAATATCGGAGTCTTTATAACAGAAGAATGAAAAATCTTCTAAAAGGATGGTTAATCCTGGTTAATAAAATAGTTGGTTTACGAAAAGCCCTTTTGGCCATCGAGTAAAATCGAAATGGCCGAAGGGGCTTTTTTAATTAAGATGCTTCTTTATTAAATTGCTGAACTCTACTCTCAATTGTGGATTGATAGCAACAATTTCTTTTCCAAATAACCAGTTGCCTTCACCTTTAAAATCTTCAATAACAGCTCCTGCTTGTTGAGCAATAAAAGCTCCTGCAGCAACATCCCAAGCATGCAAACTGTATTCGAAGAAAACATCAAACCTGCCGCAGGCCATGTACACCAAATCAACAGCTGCTGAGCCAATCCTGCGAATTCCTCGAGTGTTTTTAGCCAAGTGTTTGAGCAATTCAAAATAACCGTCTAAATGAGTGTAGTCGTAATATGGGAAACCAGTTGCAATCAATGAATCTGATAAGTTTGAGGTAGAATTTGTTTCTATTTTATTACCATTTAAAAAAGCATCACTTCCTTCCCATGCATAAAAACACTCATCTCTATTTACTTCATAAACCACTCCTATAACAACTTCGTCGTTTCGTTTTAGCGCCACGCTAACAGAGTAGGTGGGCACTCCGTGTAAAAAATTGGTAGTTCCATCTAGTGGATCTATGATCCAATTGTAAACATCTCCTACCTTATCAGAAGTTCCTTCCTCTGCAATAAAACCTGCCTCAGGAATAAACTTTGCTAAATTGGCTACTAACCGTTGTTCAGCTGTTTTATCTACGTAGCTTACTAAGGAGTTTTTTGACTTCGTTTCAATGTCTTCTCGGTGTACTTTGGACTCTTCCATTTTAATGAAAATGCCAACTTCACGGCAAAGCTCAACAACATCTTGGCACAGTAACTCTAGTGAAATCATGCCTCTGCAGCTTTTGGGATGAATTTATTCTTGTTTTGCGTGAAATACACTATTCCAGCTATTCCGGTTAAAAACAAAACCACAGCAATAATTTCAGCTTGAGTAGCCTCAATTCCTAAGAAGTGGTAATCTGGATTAATTCGAATTTTTTCAATGAAAAAGCGTTCTACTCCATTAAATGCCAAATACAAACTAAACATCACTCCGGGAACCGAAATTTTCTTTCGCAATGACCAAAGTATTCCGAAAATAATAAAAGCCATTACCGTTTCGTAGAAAGGAGTTGGCCACGCATTACCTGTAATACTCTCTAGTCCCATTCTGTGGAAATCTTCTTGCAAATCTATTCCTAAAACATTGTTGGGGTAGTCAAAAGCCCACATCCAGTCGGGCAGAAAACTCATCCAATCGGGTTTAGGTGCATCGTTTGGCATTCCCCAGTCGCCGTCACCGGCAAGCTGGCAGCCAATTCGTCCAATACCATAAGCAGCCATAAGACCTGGAGCACAGGCATCTGCCACGTGAATCCAAGTTAATCCATTTTTAACTGCATAATATAAAACAGCACCACCGCCAACAATTAAACCACCATAAATACTTAATCCGCTAAAAGAAACTAATGCTCCAATGGGGTCTGCAGCAAATTCCGACAGGTTCTCTAAATTGTGAAATATTTTAGAACCAAGTATTCCGGCAATGGCTGCAATCATGGTCATGTTGCCAACCAATTCGTGAGGTCGTACCTTTTGTTTTACCATTTTTGGCGTCGCTAACTTTTCTTTGTCCTTTTCTCTGAATTTCATCCATGCAAATAGGGCAGCTCCCAAAAGTCCTCCAATAAAATTGCCTCTTCCTGAAAAAAGAAAGGTTTGTGGATTCTCTACCAAGGCACCATAATTAAATACTGCTTCAATAAATTTAAATCCTACAAGAAATCCTAAAATTCCATTTGAAATTAACTCCCAAGTACTTGCCTTTTCTCCGATTTTAACATCTACTAATCTAGCAAATAACAGCTTATTAGCTTCTTTCCTTTTCATCTCTTCCGTGAAGAAGTAGGCGGCTGCAATAAACCCCAAGGCAACAAAAAAGCCGAAAGTTGGAAAAGGGAGAGGGATATCTATTCCGAGTAAATCTCGGAGCATATCAGATAGAGTTGGATACATTTTCTTAGTTTGAAATTCAAAAATAAGCATAGCAAATAGTCTACCTGCCAAGTTTTAAAATTATATCAGAGCATTCGTAATTTGGCAAAAAAATAAGTTGTCGAAACTAGTAGCTATAGATTACGGAGCAAAACGCACGGGAATTGCAGAAACGGACTCGTTGCAAATCATTGCAAGCGGTTTAACTACTGTTGAAACCAAAGATTTGCAAGAGTTTATGAAGTCTTATCTTGAAAAAGAAGATGTAGAAGTATTAGTTGTTGGCCAAGCCAAACGAATGAGTGGAGAGTTATCAGAAATAGAAGGTAAAATTGTTCCTTTCATTAACTTTATTAAAAAGCGATTTCCACTGCTAAAAATTGAACGGCAAGATGAGGGTTTTACCTCACAAATTGCTTTTCAATCCATGATTGATGGAGGGCTCAGTAAAAAGAAGAGAAGGGATAAGGCATTGGTCGATAAAATTAGTGCGACCTTAATATTACAGCGGTTTATGGAAAACCGCTAGGGTGCTACTTTAATTTTCGAATCAAATAAGAGTCATTGTCTCCGCTACCAAAATTATCGGTGTGGCCTACGATGTAATAAGAATTGCCAACCTCTATAATTTCATTTCCCCAATCGTTTTTAGGGTTACCAATATCGGTTTGTGTTATTACGTTTCCATTTGGAGTGAGCTCAGCAAAAAGCATTTGGCGCTGTTGGCCAAAGCTCATGCTTCGACCTAATAAAACGAAGTTTCCGGCAGAATTAATAATTGCTGACATCCCTCCATCATGTTGGTTGCCGCCAAACTCTCTACCCCATATGACGTTTCCTGAACTGTCTACCAATGTTGAGTACATGTTGTGGTTAGGGTCTGTTAAGGTCGTATGTCCATGCAATAAAAAGTTGCCATCTGCGGTTTGCAATAATTGATGCGTTTCCTCGTAACCACTTCCGCCGTAACGTTTACCCCAAATTGAGTCGCCGTTAGCAGTTAGTTTTAGTAAGTAAAAGTCTCTTGAAACTGCACCATAACTACTTGTGTATCCAAAAAACATCAAATTTCCATTTTCTATTTCTAAAATGTCCGTTCCGCCATCGCCGCCTGATTGGCCATAGGTGCGCTCTTTTAATACGCTGCCTTGCTGATCTAACCATATCAAATCCATATCTCTTGCACCGTTACCTAAACTTTCCGTTGTAGCAGCAATGAGTATTTCTGAATTTGAAGTTTCTATCAAGGTAGCAGGAATTTCTTGCTGCGCACCACCTATTACTTTTTCCCACAAAACTGTACCATCCGTATTTACTTTTAGTAAGTGAATGTCCCGATCTCCTCCACCTCGCCTTTCCGTTACGCCAAGTAGAAAAAGATTACCATCTTGGGATTTTACAATCTTAAAACCGATTTCTAAAGAAGTTGAGCCGTATGTTTTTTCCCAAATTACATTTCCTTTAAAGTCTGTTTTAATGAGGTAATGGTCTCCATTTGGGTCGTTGAAACTATTGGAGTAACCTAAAAGGTAAAGGAATCCGTCTTTTTCAACTATTGAATTAGATTCGTCATTTGCAGTTCCTCCATAGGTTCTATCAAAAGGTGTATTCTTTTCAATAAGAACCAAGTCTTGCACAACGTCATCATCTTTACAAGAAAATAAAATTAGGCTAAAGGCAATAATAGGGAGTAACAATGATTTCACAGTCATTAAACAGCTACTCTTTAGAAATATTGTCGATGGTAAAAATTGTTCTGAACTGTTCGCATACAATAATCATATCTTCGGTCGGCTTCTCGCCAAACTCTTCCATTTCACGACTATAATATTCCCAATGAACTTTTTTCCAATATTCTAAAGATTTATCTCCTTCACCTTCGATGGCTGCATATTCTTCCGTTATCTCATTAAACGGAACTTGATCAACCTTAACCACTTCTACTATGGCTTTTGCAATTTTATACCAATCGGTTACCACATATATGTTGCCAACTTCTGGCAAGTCCGCATGGAATTTTTCAAACCACCATAAGGAGGTTGAAGTTGCCTGTTTTATGCCGTCTCGAGTAAGTTGAGCGCACTCTTTGGCATCTTTTTCGTTGTCGCAAAAGTTAAACCATTCGTCCAACTGTTTGTCTTTGTAATCAGGGTTTTGCTCCATAAAGGCTTCCCAAAGCTCTACTACTGATTTAGGTGC
>Ga0228627_1001631_pt1 | contig 11450 bp, 10 predicted proteins | sample 33DmetaG_FD_190483 | JGI IMG/M metagenome (GOLD analysis project Ga0228627, IMG submission 190483) | Seawater microbial communities from Monterey Bay, California, United States - 33D | ecosystem: Environmental > Aquatic > Marine > Coastal | place: USA: California | collected 2016-09-28 | reverse complement strand
TGCGGCAATGGCTAATTATTCTCCACAGCCAATGGCTGCAGGCTGGCTGGCCTGCGGCAATTTGGCCTGAGTGGGTCGACACCTCGCCTAAAGCAAGCGAGCAGCCCATAAAAGGCCTGCACTAAATCCCGCTCTCAACGCTCAGAAAAGCCGCTAATTAGAAATAAAGCTCGGTAATGTCGAGCACGACCTCACGCAGCGTCTTACCGCGCTGCTCCTCGCTGTAGGCATAGAATCCTTCGCAGTGTCCGACCTCTGGCGGCATAGTGAACGTGCGGCCTTTATCGAGCGCTAACACTAAGTCTTCGTAATTATTCTCGGTATTCTGACTGTTATAACAGGTCATCACGCGCGCTTTATCAGTGATCACCGCGGTCGTGTCGATCATTCTATTGATCGGATTCTGATTGCCAATTTCATAGGACAACGCCGTAACGGTGAGCGCTGGCGAAGATTGCAATGCCTTCCACACAAGTTGTGCTGCGGCGCGATGATCGGGATGCGCTTCTAACGGGCCCGGAAAAAACACCGACTTTGGAGAAATTTTCGCAATTTCTGCAGCAGTTTTAGCGACGAGTGTGGGCGTGGCTTCAAGTCCACGATCTGGTTCATCCCAGCACTGCAGGCTCGCTAAACCGAGTTCGCGTGCCGCATGCTCAACCTCGTTGCGACGAATCGCAATCAACCCGTCTTGCTCGCCACCGAGTGCCCCGTCGGTTAACACAATAACGTGTGTGTCTATCCCTGCTTCGCGAGCGCGGAGGAGGGCGCCTCCCATGCCATAGGTTTCGTCGTCGGCGTGCGGCGCAAAGACAAGCCAAGGGCCCTCTGGCAAGTCGCTGATCGAATAGGGTAAGAGTACGTTTTCTGGGTTTAGCATGGTCTGGGATCTCGGTAGTGCCGGCGCCGTTTTTTCATCACGTCTTTTTATGCGAGTCTTAGTGTACAATTATGGCGTCGCGGTGGCTAAGCATTCGCGGCCTTTTTGCCTGTACTAGAATACGCTGGAACGCCGATGTCGCTCGCCTTACTTCGTGATTGGATTGTTACGCCACTGTCAGACCGCCGCTTGGTGAGCAACTTTGCGCGGCAGGAATTCTATGCACAGTTCACTGCGTCGATGGGTGGCTTCCTCTGGCTGATACTGACGCCCATAGCCAATATCTCGATTTACGCGTTCGTCTTCAGCTATATTTTTAAGGTGCGTGCCGCTGAGGGCTTTGGCGAGACCGCATTTGTTCTCTTTATGATGATTGGCTACCTGCCCTGGTTTGCTTTCGCTGATTCCATCGGGCGATCGACGTCGCTCCTGCTTGAGAAGGCGCCGCTCATTACCAAGGTCAAGTTTCCCGTGCAGGTGATTCCTGTTGTCGGCACGCTCGTCCCGTATATTACTCACGCGATCGGTTTTTCGCTGCTGCTGCTGTATTTAGCGACCCAAGGCTATGTCAACTCACTGTGGGTTTTGCTTCCGTTTATTTTCTTTTTGCAAATGCTCTTTACTGCTGGGCTTGTCGCGATTCTGTCATCGCTAAGCGTTTTCCTGCGCGACCTTCAGCAGCTTGTTGCACTCGGAATTAACGTCTGGTTTTTCTTAACCCCTATCATCTATCCACTGTCGATGATTCAGAGTGACTCCGTTAAGGCTTACTTCCTACTCAATCCGATGCATAGTTTCGTCAATCTGTATCGCGAGATTGTTCTACGCGGCGAACTGCCTCTCATCAATCTGCAGATAGTTATTGTCGTCTCGCTTGTCAGCTACTTATTTGGCGGCTGGCTATTCATGCGTATCAAACATGCCTTTGGCGACGTTCTGTAGATTTCGAGGACAATAAATTGATCCATACGCCACCTCGAATTATCGTCGAGAACATCAACAAAGATTTCAAGATCTACACCCGTCCGCAGGATCGGCTTGCCGAGATTCTTCTGCGCCGGCCCCGGCATAAGCTCTATCATGTGTTGCGCGATATCTCTTTTGCGGTGCCCGACGGTAAAAGCATCGGCATTATCGGCGACAACGGCGCGGGCAAATCGACGTTGCTCAAGCTTCTCGTCGGAACGCTGCAACCCACCAGTGGCAGCATTCAAACCCACGGGCAGGTCGCGGCCTTGCTCGAGCTGGGCGCGGGCTTTCACCCCGAATTTACCGGTCGCCGCAATATCTATCTTAACGCCTCACTGCTTGGCGTTCCCGACGATGACATCGCCGAGTTAGAGCGGGGCATTATCGAATTTTCCGAACTCGGCGACTTTATCGACAGGCCAGTTAAAACCTACTCCTCGGGAATGTATGTTCGGCTCGCGTTCTCGATTGCGACCATGGTGCGTCCAGACATACTGGTTATCGACGAAGCACTTTCGGTCGGCGACCTCGCCTTTCAGAAAAAATGCGTGCAGCGGATGAACGAATTTCGTCAGCAGAATAAGACAATGGCGTTTTGTAGCCATTCGATGTTTCACGTCCAAGAACTCTGCGATATCGCAATCTGGATCGATAAAGGTGAGATAAAGGAGATGGGCGACAGCCACAAGGTGGTTGGCGATTACGAAAATTTCTGCAATAACAAAAAGTCTTATACCTCAGTGCAAGAAGACCTGCCCCCGGTGCACACAGGAAAGCAGCCTGACCAATCGGTTGGAACTGAGGAGGTCCTACAGGATTGTAAAATTAATTCGCTTTCGGTGTGTAATACAGAAGGCGAAGAAATTACAGCCATCGACCCACTAAGCGATCTGGTTCTCGAAATGGAAGTCGAGGTGCTCAACGACAACATGGAAGGCCACTTTGGCTTCGCGTTTATGCGGTCGGCCGAGGAACCCATCGCCTCGTTTCTCACAACCAACGCCGAAGAAATCGAACTGCGCCGCTACGCGCGCGGCGAGGTCTTTAAGGTTCGCCTGGTCGTCGAAAAAGTAGCGATGCGCGTGGGTGAGTTCTACGTGTTAGGCGGCCTTGCCGATAAAAGTGGGCTGCTGTGGTATGAAACCAAATTCAGCACGCAGCTATGCATGAATGCTAACAAGGGCGTCGGCCCGATGACAATGCAAGCAACCTGGAATCTAGACGCTTAGAATCTGGGTAGCGTAGCGTAAGGGTTTATCTGATAGACGCGCGGCGGCGAGTCGCCACCCGTAAATTCCACAACCGCACTGAAGGCCTGCCTTCCGATACCGGGTGCGACCTCCCAAGGATCTTCGTCTCGCAGCAGCGCTGCGCTTTCGGCTAGCGCTTCTGCATTTGCCTCACTACTTGCTACCGTGCCATCGCCCACACGAGATTCGTTCATAAAGGGAACCTCGAGCGGATAATCTTGTGGATCGAACTCGGCAGCATTTCTTCGCCTGTCGCTCGCGCGAGCATTGAGCTCTACTTGTGCGACCGACGCAGGTCTGCGGTAAACATAGATAGTGTAGAAATCGCTTGTCTCATTGCTTAGCCAAGGCGAGAGCTCGGTTAGATTCTCGAACGGAATCACCTCGCCAATTTCGCCACGATTGCTAAACGTATCTACCGCGCGAACCCCTCTCAGTTCTTCGATTAGGTCAGGTGTTAGTCCTGGAAGCAGAAGCATCGCCTCACGCGTCGCGAGATTGAGGTTTACTTGCCGGCTATTACCGTAAATCGTGAACGCGGCGTCGAGATCGATACCTTCGAATAATTCGGCGAAGCCGCGAATATGGTGCAGCTCATAAATGCTGTCTAGCTCGGGATTATTGCGAGGCAGATACGGCGGATCAAGCGCTTCGTAGAATTCGCGTTCGGCGCCATTGATCCCTTCGAGATCGTTCAGATCAGTCCAGTCTGTCCACGCCGCGAGCAGGTCTTGCACCTCCTCGGCATCGGCTTCTTCGCCAGTGATATCCTGCAGACGTTTCTCTATAAGAAGCTGCATGCTTGCTCGCGGAATGCGATTAAGATTAATCATGCCACTGTGATTGATAATGCGCACCACCATGTCGTCGGGTGTTGGGTAGCTCAATCGAAGTGGTCGTCCATCAAAGCGCAGCGAACGATCCAGCAACTCGCCTTCGCTATTGGTCTCGATCGGCGCGTCTAGAGGTGATGACATCCGCTCGAGTAGAATGTCCATCTCGGCGCTGTTGAGTGCGCTCATCATCTGCGTGTAATCATCGGCAGCCAACTGATTATTAAACGCAGTGCGTGCCGAGAGGCGTACTTTGCTTGCCATGGCGGTAACGAGAATCGTTAGTAATACTGCGGTCCAGAGAACGATCAGTAATACCGAGCCGCTTTGCTGCTGCCTTTTTCTCATTGCCCTAGCCCCGCGCCAAGCGAGTTGGGCATTATGCTGCGGTGGCGCCACGCTTTGATCGGCGCGATAAGCTCATAGTCGCTACCCTCAGCGCCGGTTGCGCGAAAAAGAATGTGAACCGCCAAGGGTAGCGCCCCCTGCTCACTGCCGAGCCATTCGTCGGTCCATTCACGCGTCAGGGCATTGGGCTCGCGAAGATAGCTAATCTCGAGGTCGTAGCCGGGTAAGATAATCCTCGTCTCTACGTTATCAAGTCGCGCGCTAGGGTCATCGCTAAACGCTGGCGCTGTTCGCACGCCAATGCCTTCACCTATTCCTTCATCTGAGACCACATCGATCGACCACGCGGTCAGTCCGGCCAGACGCTGCGGCGACACGGTGCTTACCCAACTCAGGCGGTCGTCTTCACCGTCGAAATAAACCTCTCTCAGCAGCGTCTCCGTGCTGTTAAAGCTATGGGGGAACGCCGCGATAAGAGCCCGTTCGATTTGCAGTATCGCAAGGGATTCATCGAGCTTTGCATCGAGTCTCTCGGTATTGTCTTTCCAGTCGCGTGCGACGACATACATACCGGTACTGAGTAGAGTCAAAAGCAGGGCGGTCAGCGCGAGAGCGAGCAGCACCTCGATGAGTGTAAAGCCGCGCTGTGGGTTTTTAGCTCGAGGCTCTTTAAATCGTCGCATGTCCGGACTCATAATCCACCCGCGCCGGGTTGCAAGCGTATCCAGCGGGTCGCAACCGCTTCGACGTCACCGTCCTCCGACACAAGTTCGAGTGCGCGCAGTGTGTACTGCAATGACTGCGTCTGCCGGTCGGGTGCCTCGATGTCGTCTAGCTCTCTTACCTCGTAATAGTCGTCGTCGAGTATGGCCTCTAGGTCGGCATACTCATTATCGAGCAGGGCGAAATTCCACGCGGCACGCTGCTGTATCGCGCGCACTAGCGCGTCTTCGGCGCGCCAAGAGAGCTGCTTGCTGCCGCCGACTAATGAGAACAGGCCACCGAGGAGAAATCCGGTGATCGTCAGCGCGACGATCACCTCGATCAGAGTGAAGCCCTGCTGATTTTTGCGGCGCTTGCGGGGTGTGTTTTGTTTGCCTCGGTTACCGTTCATCTTCGCGGCTCACAGTAATGCGTCCCGTAAACGAATCGATGGCAACCCATGCGCGCTGAGTTTCCTGGCTAAGCCTTAGTCTGCCACCGGTTGTTCCGCCCTCGGGATAGAAACTCACCACCAAGGAATCGATTGGCTCATAGTCGGCCTCGCGTCGATCGTCCGCGCTAAACGCAAGGCTTATCGAATCGCTAAACCACAGGTTTTCCGCGTGGGGCTGAATTGTGTCTGCATCGGTAGTCTGCACATCCTGAGCGCGCAGTTCGATACTGGACACCTGCCCGGAGACTATCGCATTACGCCGTGCATAGTTAAGCTGAGCGCCAAGATCGCGCAGCTGCGCATCGAAGTTGCGCGAGTCGAGGCTGGTAAGGTTTGGCGCGACCAACGCGGCCGCCAATGCAACGATACCCATCACTAAAATGAGCTCGAGCAGCGTAAAGCCGCGTTGCGAACTTGCGCTAGAGCGAGATGTCGGCGTCATCGCCTTCGCCGCCACGATCGCCATCCGCGCCATAGGAGAGTAGCGTAAACTCACGGCCGTTCGACTCGTAAGCATAAGGGTTATCCCATGGATCATTCGGTACGCCGCGGCGCAGGTAAGGACCGTTCCAGCGCGCGCCATTGGTGTCGTCTTCTTCCAGACCCTCGAGAGAATCGGGGTATTCGCCGACGTCGAGGCGATAGGTATCTAACGCGCCTTCTAATGTCGAGATTTCGGACAGCGCGACGTCGCGCATAGCCCCCGCCTGCTGATTAAAAATATTGGGCGCGACCATAATCGCGAGCATAGCGATAATCGCCATCACGACAAGTATCTCGATCAGCGTGAAACCCTGCTGGCGCAGCCGCATGGGTCGAGCTGCGTGAGTGAAGCGAGTACCTGTAGCAAAGCAACGGGGGTAATTTGTCATCGATATGTCCTCTGCGTCTTTGTCACGCGTTAGTTTAATACACTTGCGCTGGGTAGGAGTTTCACCCTGCTCGCGCCGCGCCGACTCACAAACTGTGAGACAACCGCGCTAGATTCCGGCCTCTTCTATGAGCTGTGTTGCCAGCTCGAAGCGTTCGAGAATATCGCGGTACTGCACGCTCGTCTCCGAATTCAGGTTGATTATTTCAGGCCTCAGCACGATGAATAGCTCGCGGCGCTGAATTGAATTCTGCTGATAGGAGAAAAGCCTGCCAAGAAGCGGCACTCGGTTTAGCCCTGGCACGCCTGTGTTTAGATTTTCCGTGTCGGCCTGAATTAATCCACCGAGCACAACGTTTTCGCCATCGCGTACGACAACCGTTGTGTTAATTTCTTGATTATTAAACACCGGATTATTGTTCACCCCTTCGGAGCTATTATCAACCGACGACAGCTCTTGGCGAATGATCAGATTCACGATGCCGTCGTCATTAATTTGCGGTGTGATCGATAGCACGATACCGGTGTCACGGTATTGTATATTGGTGGTCGACACGCCTGCGCCGCCGATCGCTTGTCCCTGTTCGACCGGCACCTGCGAGCCGATCTGAATCTCGCCCTCTTGATTATTAATCACCGTCAGCGAGGGCCGCGCGAGCAGCTGAACATCGTTGTTAACCGAAATCGCCTCCAGCGTCGCGTCTACTTGTGCCGCGCCATCGATAAACGATTTGCTAAACATCAAGCCGCCGCGGCCACTTGGCGTGTAGTCTGTCGTCGTCTCTGTCGAGATAGGGTTCAGCGTGCTATCCACGGCGATACGGCTCCAGTCGACACCAAATTCATTTCCTTCGGTAAGTGTGATCTGGGCAATCACGGCGTTAATCATGACCTGCAGCGGCACTGCGTCTAATTGATTAATCGTCGTAAGAAGCTGCCTATAGTCTCGAGCCGTACTGCGAATCAACAGGCTGTTAGTTGCCTCGTCTGCAACGATTTTTACCGCAAGATTAGCAGCGATCGCATTTCCTGCACCATTCGATCGTGCGCCCTCGCCTGAGCTGGGTGCAGAGGTCTGTGCCAGTTCTTGCTGATTGTCTGGATTGCCACTCGGAGGCTCGAAAACAACGGGCTGCTCATCGCGTGTGCCACGCAGACGAGGATTTGTGTCCTCATCATCGCGATTGTCATTGCTCTCGAACACGCTAGACAGTGTATCGCCTAGCTCTTTAGCACTGAGATTTTTTACCCGGTAATGGAATAGCTGTTCTACTTGCTCTTGACTCGCAGCGTCGAGAATTTCTATCCAGCGTTCGATTTCATCGAAGCCACGACGCGCAGGCGCGGTCACCAAAATCGCATTGATGCGTTCGATTCCCTTCACCTGATACGACGGCGTCGCGCCTTCGATCAAGCTTAAAATTTCTTCGAGCTCGGTTGCCACCTCTGTCGCGCTTGCATTGCTCAGCGGATACAGACTAATGCCCTGATTGGCGAAGGGGTCTGTGTCGATCACATAAAGCAATTCGTTAATGCGCCGTAGCTGGGCCTCGCCCGAGGTAATCGCCAGAGTGTTGCCCGAAAGCAAGCGCCTGATGCTGCCCTCGCCTTCGATGAGCGGGCGTATAACCTCAATCGCGGCGTCGGCTGCAACATGAACTAGCGGCGTTATCTGCATAATCGTCGGCGCTGTCCCTTCGCCGAGAGTGTCGGGCGTCGCGATTTCGAGAGGGACATTAGAAACACCGCGGCGAATGTTAAATACGTTGCCTACGCGATCTATCACGATTCCCGCGTCGCGGGCGAGTAGGCGCATCACCGGCCAGACATCGTCGAGCGCTAACGGCTCGTTACTGGAGGTGCGCAGGCTGACCTTCATGTCGATACTCGGGTCCATCACAACCGACATATTGAGCGAATCGGCGAGCTGTTCGAGTACTAAGCGCAGTTCGGCTTGCTCATAGTTGAGCTCAACGCTTTCGTCTTCGGCGAGGGTAGTCGGCGTGCCGCTTGGAGCGGGAACCTGTTCGCGGTAGCCCGCAAGCGCTGGCTGGTCGCCCACGCGATTGATTTCGGCGATTAAGCGTTGCTGCTGCTCGCTGCCAGGGCTTGCGATTTCGGCTATCTCATCCGCCGCAACCTCTGCCGCACTGCGGCGCGATTCATTGCCTGTGCTTGCCTCACGGCCGCTAAAAGGCCCGAGCGGCCGCTCGCCCTGATCGAAGGCCGAACAGGCGCTGAGCAACACTAGCGCCGCAATCGCTGCCGGTGTCCGCTTTACTAGGCGACAGGCCAGGGTCGTGGACGCCGACGATTCTGATGCCGCGGTCTGTGTTCCTGATTTCACTTTACTCTCCTTAAAACTCTACGGCGTTCATACTGAACACGGCCGAAAGCATGGTAATCGTTATTCCGCCGACTGCGAGCGCAAGCACTAAAATGAGTGCCGGTTGCAAGGCAGCTACGAGGCTTGCCATCTGATTGCGAACGAGGGTATCGAATGTCGCAGCCGACTTAACCAGAATAGTCGCCGTGCGTCCCGACTCCTCCCCAACGGCGACGAGCTGATGCAATAGCGTCGGAAACTGTTGGGTTTTTTCGAGCGCAGAACCAAGCCCGGTGCCGCCGCGAACATCTTCTTCTACTTGCACAAGCTGCGCTGATAGCTGCGTGTTGGCGACGACTTCGCGCGACACCCGCAGCGCACGGATAAGTGGAATTCCTGCGCCCAGAAGAGAGCCCAGGGTTCGAGCGAACACCGCGCTTTCGCGCGTGAGTATGAGCTTTCCAAAAAGCGGCAAAGACAGCAGAAAACGATCGCGGCGCAGGCGAGTAGACGGGGCGGTGTCGAGCTGACGCCAGCCAATGTAGGCAGCAACAACGCTCGCCGGAATAAGAAAACCAAACCGTTGTAACCAGCCGCTCAGATTGAGCAAAAACTGTGCGGCGGGAGGGATCTGCGTGCCGGCGTCTTCGAACATTGTCGCGAACTGCGGCACAACAAAGACCAATAGCAAAAGAACCGAGACTATTCCGGTTACCAACAAGACCGCCGGATAGATCATCGCAGACACAATAGTCTGCCGTGTGGCCGCGCTGGTTTCGAGGAACTCGGCGAGCTCGGGCAGCAATTCGTGGAGTATTCCGCCTTCTTCGCCTGCGCGCACAATATTGACATACATCTTCGAGAAGACGCGTGGATAGCCTTCCATCGCCGCCGCAAGCGAGCGTCCCTCTTTGATTTCGCGCAGTAACTCCAAGGTCAGTTCGCGCATAGCGGCAGACTCGGTAATGCCTTCGAGAAGTCTTAGCGCTCGGTCGATCGGAACCCGCGACTCAACTAAGGTACAGAGACCGTTAGTAAACGCGAGCACATCGCTGGCTTTTATCTTGCGGCTGCCGCTACCCGACACCGACTGTGTAGGCGTAAGCTGCGTTGGCGTTAAGTGTCGTCCGCGTAACAGACGCATCGCCTCGCGTTCGGAGTCTGCATCAATGACGCCGGTTTGCGACTTACCCACAGCATCGATCGCACGGTATTTGAATTTACCGTGGTGGCTGACTGTGTCTGTCGACTTGGCGTCCACTGTGCTGTGCTTCCTCTTTACTCTTGTCGTTTTTACGATTAGACCGCGCGCGTCACACGCACCACTTCTTCGGGCGTGGTTAATCCGGCGCGCAGTTTTTCTAACGCGTCTTGGCGCAAGGTGCGCATGCCACCCTTTATCGCGGTGTCTCTGATACTGTTGGCATCGGCGCCGCTCGCGATCTGATGCCGAATCTCGTCGCTCATTAACAGCAGTTCATATAAGCCAACGCGGCCACGATAGCCGGTTTGACCACAGCGTTCGCAGCCTTTGCCGCGTCTTATCTCGGCGCACTCGGCGCTGTCTATATCGAGTACGCGCGCTTCGTCGAGACTCAGCGGATGAGTCTCTGCGCATTCGGTACACACGCGGCGCACCAAACGCTGCGCCTGAATCGCGAGCAGGCTCGAACTAATTAGATAGCCTTCGACACCCATGTCTTGCAAACGCGTCACTGCCCCAGCCGCGTCGTTGGTATGCAGTGTTGAGAACACAAGGTGGCCGGTAAGCGCCGACTCGATCGCAATTTCGGCGGTCTCGTGATCGCGTATTTCGCCGATCATTAAGATGTCAGGGTCTTGCCGCACTATCGACCTCAGCCCTTCGGCAAAGCCTAGGCCGATGCTCGCGTTTGCCTGTATCTGGGTAATGCCATCGAGCTGATATTCGACGGGGTCTTCGACCGTAATGATTTTTTGCTTCTCGTTGCTGATTTTCTCGAGGGTCGCATACAGCGTTGTTGTTTTACCGCTGCCGGTCGGCCCTGTAATCAGCACCATCCCGTGCGGCTGCGTCACCACATTCTCATAGCTCGCCAGCAGGTCATGCGGCATGCCAAGCTCGACCAATTCGACAGCGGTATCGCTTCTGTCGAGTATGCGCAACACGATCGATTCACCGTGTACACCGGGCAGCGTGGACACGCGCATATCGAGCTGCTTGGCGCCTAATTTGTAATCGATGCGGCCATCTTGCGGCAGACGCTTTTCGCCGATATCAAGGCGCGCCATTAGCTTAAGCCGCGAGGCAACCGCCGTATGTATTTTGACAGGCAGCCGCTCGATACGCGTCATAATCCCGTCGACTCGGCAGCGAACATCGAGCGTGTTTTCGCTCGGTTCGAAGTGAATGTCGCTTGCATCGAGATCAAGCGCACGCGCGAAGAGATGATTAACCAGACGAATGATCGGCGCTTCAGAGGCAAGGTCTTTTAACGACTCATCGTCGTCGAAGCCGGACACGAAAAGGTCTTCGTCGCTGCTTTCGAGTGTCGGAGAAAGTTCGGCACGCCAGTGACGCAGCAAACGCCTCACTTCGTCTTCGCTTCCGCGTCTAAAGACCACCGGCGTGCCTATAACAAAGCGTATTTGCGCCCGTGTCTCAAGACTCGGCGCGCTTGCATACACCAAGCGATTGGTCTGAGCATAATCTAACGCTGGCGCGATTCCTGCGGGCTCTAATAACTGGCTAAAGGCTGTGAGCTCAACGGGGTCATACCCAACTGGATTTTTCGCCACTATTGCAGCCTCTACTGCTATCTGGTTTGCCATTAGCGC
>Ga0228627_1001627_pt1 | contig 11468 bp, 9 predicted proteins | sample 33DmetaG_FD_190483 | JGI IMG/M metagenome (GOLD analysis project Ga0228627, IMG submission 190483) | Seawater microbial communities from Monterey Bay, California, United States - 33D | ecosystem: Environmental > Aquatic > Marine > Coastal | place: USA: California | collected 2016-09-28 | reverse complement strand
TCTAATGTCACGGATAATTTAACTCCAGGATACATGAACCAATATAGTGCTTATGCTGGTGAAGGAGCTAATAATTCAATTACTTACGCTGTGGCTTATGGTAATCCAGAATTTTATACTACATCTCAGCAAGCGAGAATCACTTCTTTTCAAATATCTAATACGACATATGCAGGCTTATCCATGAGAGACGGTGATTCCTATGCAAAAAAATTCGGAGAGCCAACTAATGCTTTAGGCGATTTGGATGGTACAGATGGAGAAGACTTTTTTAAGGTATGGATTTTTTGTGAGAACGAAACAGAGGGAGCAAAAGATTCTATTGAATTCTTTCTTGCAGATTATAGGTTCACAGATAATAGTGAGGATTACATAGTTGATACATGGGAAACAATTGATTTGAGCGCGCTTGAATTCAGTGTGACAAAAGTTTCAATGAGATTGGAATCTTCTGATAATGGAGAATTTGGAATGAATACTCCAGCATATGTCGCAATAGACAATATAAATTGGGAAGGTTCTTTTGGGATTTCTGAAGTAAATGAATCTCTTTTTCAAATCTTCCCCAATCCCGTTAAGAACGACTTATTCATCAACGGACCTTCTGGCAGGATATCTTTAAATACAATCAGCGGAAAAGAGGTCTTAATATTTACGCACAGTGCGCAATCAAAAATAAACCTTTCGGCACTTCCCTCAGGTGTATACATATTAAATATCAATACGCAGAACGGCATTATCTCGAAACGAATCATAAAATAATTTGTCAAGAAAACAGAGGTTGGAAATTTTCTCAACCTCTGTTTTTAAAAATTGTGAGATTAATTATTATTTCTTGGTTATGGATAAGCTGTCAATGTATTGGACAAACAAACACCATACAAGAAATAAACGAAGTCACAATTACTTTCAGCCTTGATACTATAGAATTTCAGAATGAATGGGAGGGCATCAATTCTTCGAAAATTGAATCTATTCAGGCAGACGACGCTTCTGAACTCCTTCAAAAACTTACAAGTACGTCCATAAAGTCTTATGGCGGACTGGGAGGTCTTAAAACAATTTCTGCTCGTGGGCTTGGAGCCAATCACTCAAATATCGTTATAGACGGATTCGGTATAAATAACACTCAAAATGGCCAAATTAATCTTGGCCAAATACATACCGACAACCTAATATACTTGAGAAACAACACGGATGGTTCTTATCAATTTTTACAACCTATCTCAGCACAGGTTGCAGGAGGTCAATTTTCACTAGAAACCTTTGAAAATAATTTTGGAAGTGGTGGTTTAAAATATAGACTCGTAGGAAAGCAAGGGTCTTTTAATCAGTTAGGGACTTATAGCACCGTTAAATACTCAAATAAAAAGATTTTAATTAGCGGACATGGAAGCTGTAGAAAAGCCGATGGTAAATACCCCTATACACTAACAAATGGTAATCAAAGTACTGAGGCTTTTCGTTCAAATAACGACTATTCGGATTACTCCTTCGGAATGACTGGTGGTATGAAGCATAAAAGATCAGTTTTACGTTTAGGTTATGTTCAAAAAGAATTCAATCAAGGCCTTCCTGGAGCCGTCATCTTATACAACAATACTGCTGATGAAAGAATGACAAATAAAGACCAGAATTTATTTGGGGATCACGTTTTTAAAGGCAAAAAATATACCTTTCGAAGCTATTTCAAACTGAATTCAAATCAATTGACATATACGGACCCAGATAATCTAGGCCAAGACGGAGGCGTTGAAATTACTTACAAGAACCGTTCTTTGCAATTTGGCCTTGCAGGCTCAAGTCAACTTACAGAAAACCTTAAACTACACTTTGGAGCAGAACAAATCCTGAGTGACTTAAATGTGAGCGATTCAAATTTTGCACGGCCACTTAGGATGCATAATTTTGGAATTTTAGGCTTAAATTATTCCTTTTTAGATAAATTCAAAATTAGACTTCAAATTTCAGAACAGTACATTTCAGAATACAATTCAGTAGGAATAAGTGCAGGAAATAAATTCAAAATCAATCCGTATTTTGAGATCTCCTTTAATCCAAGAAAGCATTTAATGAATCAAAAGCTTTGGTATCGCAGCTCTTTTCGTATGCCTTCTTTCAATGAGCTTTATTACAACAACATTGGGAATTTGAATCTAGAACCTGAAGAGGCCCATCAAATAAATTATGGATGGTCTTTATCCACTTCGCCAAAAGGAATGCTTCAATGGTATTTCCGTAATAATGTTTACTTGAATTATGTTACCAATAAAATCATAGCAATACCAACTAAAAATCTCTTTACATGGTCCATGCAAAACGTGGAAAATGCCAGGATTTTGGGAGCTGATTTTAAACTAGGTTCAAAATGGGGAATTAATGAACATGTAAAATTTGACCTAGATCTCAATTACAGTTTCCAAAGAGCTGTAGATGTTTCTGACCCAAATTCTCCGACCTACAAAGATCAGATCGCATACATACCAATACACACAGGAAATATTGACTTCTCAATCAAATACAGAACGTTCGGAATGAGACTCTCAAATTATACCAATTCTTTGAGATACTCACTAAACGAAAATATTAGCGCGAATCAAGTGGAAGGGTTTTGGGTGAGTACATTTAGCACATTTTACACCTTAAAACTCAAAAATAAAAACAACCTTACCTTTAGGTTTACGGTCAAAAATTTATTCAATTCTCAATATGCGGTAATTAGAAGCTTTGTTATGCCTGGGAGAAATTATTTAATAGTTCTAAAATATGCGTTTAATTAGACTTCTTTCATACCTATCTGTGCTGCTCTTTTCTTGTGGAAAAGACAACAAGCCTCCGGTGATGATAAATTCGGTTTCAAATGGAGCCCTAGTGCTTTGCGAAGGATTATTTCAACAAAATAATTCTCAGCTTTCTTTTGTAAGCTTTGAAGACAACCAAGTAGAAAATAATTTTTTTCTGAATAGGAACGATCGCCAACTTGGAGATACAGGGAACGATTTGAAACGGTATGGCGATAAAATCTACGTTGTAGTGAATGTTTCAAGCACTATCGAGGTCATCGATGCATTGAGTTTTAGCTCCATTAAGCAAATATCGATGATGAATGGCAGTACAGCAAAACAACCGCGTTCAATAGCATTTCATAATGGCCGGGCTTATGTGACCTGCTTCGATGGATATGTGGATGTCATTGATACCGTTTCCTTGACAGTAGACAGTCGAATTCCGGTTGGCTCCAACCCTGAAGGAATAGCCATTGCTAACAACAAACTTTTTGTCTCAAACTCGGGAGGCCTGAATGGCCCTCTCATGGATTCAACAGTTTCAGTGATTGACTTGAACACAAACCAAGAAATTGAAAAAATCACTGTTGGAATGAATCCTGGAACTATTAAAACAGACATTTTCGATGATATATATGTAATAGTAAGAGGAAACTACGGTAGCATACCTTCTAGAATGAAAAGAATTAATAGCGAAAGCAATGTGGTAGAAGATTCTTTTAATTTCAACATTTCAGGTATTTCTCATTTTAATAATGACTTTTTAATCACTCAATATGACTACAATACAAACGAGGCAAATGTGAGTCTTTTCAATACGTCAACTAAAGTAATTGAGATTGCTTCATTTTTAAACCTAAATGAAGTTCAAACTTTGTATCATTTAACCTTTGATTCTATTAGAAATCGTTTTTTGGTGTCTGATGCAATGGGATTTACAAATTCAGGATACATCAGAGAATATGATATTCAAGGGGATTATATTCAAAGCCATCATGTAGGGCTCAACCCATCTAAAATTTTAGTCTATGAATAAATTGACTAGGGGATTTCAAGTCATTCCCGTTTTATTTTTGATGACTTTGAGTTTTCACAGCACCTCACAGTCTTTTGAACCCAATCCCGATGAAGCAGGTTCAAATGCAATTTATAAGGACTCCTCTATCATTATAGACTGGGCCAATAATATTGAAATTGAAAGAGGGCCTAAAGACATTCAGCAAGCTAGTGAAGGGCTTGTAAATCATGGCCTACCATCGGACGCTACCTCAATAGCCGACAATATGGCCGTTTCACTTGGAGACGGAGGTGTTGCCATTGCAACTTTTGCACAACCCATAAGAAATGGAAACGGTCCTGATTTTGCAATTTTTGAAAACGGCTTTGCAAACAACTATATGGAACTTGCTTTTGTAGAGGTCAGCTCAGATGGCATACAATATACTCGATTTCCATCCATTTCAGAAACACCCTCAGACATTCAACTTGACAACTTCAGTTTTTTTGACTGTCGTTTTATTCACAATCTAGCCGGAAAATACCGTGTTCATTATGGGACACCCTTTGATCTTGAGGAACTCGAAGGTCTTCCTGGCCTTGATATAAATAATATTACTAAAATCAGGATTATAGACGTTATCGGAAGTATATCGCCCGAAATTGGCAGTCAAGATAGTCAAGGAAATATTATTAATGACCCATACCCTACACCGTTTGAATCCGGTGGCTTTGACTTAGATGCTATTGGCATTATTCATACTTTAAATTCAGGAATTGATGAACTTTCAAAAAACTTGAAATTGTTTCCGAACCCAGTAAAAGATTTACTAAACCTTAAAGGTTTTTCTGATGAACCTAAAGTAATCGTAAATAATATGGGCAAAGAGATAAAATATTTTGAAGGAAATCAGATTAATATATCTGAACTACAGGAAGGTATTTACACCGTCAGACAAGGTATCTATTTCGTTAAATTCATTAAAAATTAATTAAGCCCATACTTTTGTACCTTCTGAACAATTAGTGCAGATATCGACTGATTGTCGATTCTTTATTACAGCGGCCCTAAATTGCTCATAAGCCGGTGCTTTCCAAATCTGTTTAAAGGTTTTATTTTGAATACTACCGAGAACATGCGTAGCATCCTTATCGAAGCAGCAAGGAACGATACTACCATCCCATGTGCTCACAGAACCCGACCACATTCTCCAGCAATGATTGCCGGGATTCCCTTTAAGCTGATAGGTGCCATCTCGTTGCATACGGTACCTAGAATACTGCTCATTTTTAGGCATTAATGGATTTCCATTTTTGTAGTCGTAAAGCTGTGCAGTTTTAATCCTGACCTCATCAATGTTGTGACTAGATGCCAATTTAAAAACTTCTGGGATTTCATGTTCATTATGACTAACTGCAAGAAATTGAAAGATTAAGTGAGGTCTATTAGAGGCTCTTTTTCGTTTGGCTTCCTTTAAATGCATACTTGCCGCAATTACCTTTTCTAATGAACCATTAACTCTATATTTTTCATAGGTCTCCTGTGTAAGTCCATCAACTGAAATAATTAGCCTATCCAATCCGGAATCCACTATTTGTAATGCCTTCTCTGCTCCAATAAAATGACCGTTTGTAGAAGTAGCTGTGTAAATATTCGCGCGCTTTGCCTCTTTTATGAGTTCTAAAAAATTTGGGTGTAAAAAAGGTTCTCCTTGAAAATAATAATTAATATAAAACACAGAAGATTTGATCTGTCCTAGTAATTTTTTATGTAAACCTAAATCAAGCCTTCCCGTTGGACGCGTAAATTGTTTTAAACCACTAGGACATTCAGGACAGCCCAAGTTACAAGCCGTGGTAGGCTCGATACTCAAGGATGCAGGATATCCAAAATGAAATGACTTTTTTAGTATTCTAGTCAAATAGAAGCTCAATCTCAAAATGATTAAATTGAAAATTCTTTGTAATGTTAAATGGCTTAAAATGCGCAAGGAGTCCTTAAACTTTGACATAAAACGAAATTACAAAATCTCAAGATTCGGCAGACAAAGAATATCGAATGAATCAATAAATATAAAGAAGGAAAAGAGATATATTTGTACAAAGCTAAATTGAATGCAAATTATACTCAACCATATTCAAACTCAACAAAAGATAACGCGTCTCGGTCATGAGTTAATCGAAAACTGCTTTGAAGAAACGGAACTTTTCATCGGAGGAATTAGTGGAAATGGCTATAAGTTAGCAAAGATGATCACCGATATTATTGAAAAGAATGCATCGTTAAAAATAACGAGCTTCGAAATAAAAATAAATAAAAGTGAACCTTGGGCGGAACCCATATCCCTGAGTATTGAAGAATCTAGACTAAAAAAGGGTTATATCATACTTGTAGATGATGTCATAAATTCAGGAAAAACACTTCAATACGCGCTTGTCAAATTCCTAGAGCAACCCACAAAAGCAATACAGACCGTAGTATTGGTTGACAGAAAGCATCGAAGATATCCAATCAAAGCAAATTTTGTAGGTATTTCACTTTCTACAACACTACAGGACAGAATTGAAGTTGATTTGAGCGAAGGAGATACAAAAGCCTTTCTGATATGAAAAAACCTACTGAGGCTGCCTCAAATCACGACAATCTCGAAGAAATGAGCACAAGCGAACTTCTAATAAATATAAATAAAGAAGACAAAAGCGTTGCGCTAGCTGTTGAAAAAGAGGTTTCATCAATACAAAGATTTATTGATAAGGCCTTGCCGAGAATGAAGTCTGGTGGTCGTCTCTTTTACATAGGAGCAGGAACAAGTGGAAGACTCGGTGTGGTCGATGCAAGCGAATGTCCTCCAACTTTCGGAGTTGCACATGGTTTAGTAATTGGACTCATAGCTGGTGGTGACAAGGCCATAAGAAAAGCCGTAGAATTTGCAGAAGATGACATGCTCCAAGGTTGGACTGACCTCATAAAACATGAGGTATCAAAAGATGATATTCTTGTGGGTATTGCGGCCTCAGGAGGGACTCCATATGTAATTGGCGCCATAGAGCGAGCAAATGAGTTCGGAATGCTTACAGCAGGTATTTCTTGTAATCCAGGATCAAAATTAGCTCAGAAAGCGCAGTACCCGATCACCCCTGTGGTGGGTCCTGAATTTGTGACAGGATCAACAAGAATGAAATCAGGAACAGCTCAAAAACTTGTACTAAATATGATCTCAACCTCTCTCATGATTCAATTGGGTCATGTGAAGGGGAATAAGATGGTCGACATGCAACTGAGTAATAAGAAATTAGTGGAGCGCGGAACAAGAATGGTATGTGAACAATTAAACATTAATGAAGAGGATGGAAAGGCACTACTTCTAAAATACGGTTCAGTTAGAACTGCTATTGAAAGTTTTAATAAAAAATAAAAAAAGAAGAGAATGAATCATTTGATGATTCTGCCAAAACCAACTAGTCTCCCTCGCCAATAATCTGAAGTCTCGATATCTACGACTGAAATCCCTTTTGAAGAACCTGAATGGATCATGCGTTTTTGTTCGTTTGGCTGATTAACCAATATGCCTACATGAGTAATTTCCTTTCCTTCCGAAAAAAACACAAGGTCACCCATGAAAGCTCTTTTACCTCTAATAGTCTTTGCAACTTTATATTGATCAGATGCAACACGCGGCAATGAAACCCCTTGTTGTTTGAAAATGTGACTTGTAAATCCACTACAGTCAAAACCTTCTTCATTATCACCTCCCCATTTATAAGGAATACCCATGAATTCATAGGCATAATGAACAAGATCGCTTCTTTCTGAATTACTCATGCCTTCGGCAACAAAACCTTCGGCATCCACCTCCTCTAGGATTGGGTTCTTAAACTTATATCCTTTATAAACATTTTCTATCCATTGCCTCAACTGAATCTTATTGTCCTCGTTGACAATGGTATTATTATCCTTCAACCAAATTTCAAAAATAACAGCCATTTCTCCAAGCTCTTGCGCATGACTTTCTTTAATCTCCGGCCAGGTAGAATGTTTAAAAACTAAGGACATGAGTCGACAGCTTTCATCTATTTTTGCAATGTTTCGCCGCATCCAATATGGATTTTGAAGAAGATGAAATGTACTCATCGCACTATAATACGAAGGCAAAATATAATCAGCATACATTGGATTCTTTAACAATCTATTTGATTGGCGATAAACTATTTTGTAGTGCTTTTGACTGTAATATTGTTCTAATCGATCTATTTTCTTGTTTTGTGTAAAAACAATTTTTGACGAAAATGTGAAAATCACAAACAATAAAAGAATGCGGCTAATTTTTGTACTGAACACCATTTTCTAAAACTATATAAGAATTGTTAAACATTGAAACCAGAACCCTGCTCCCATAAATCGAATAATTTGAATCAGACATATTAGTTAATTCATATGCCTCACCTCCAACAAATGCATTGACGCCGCCTAGAATATTTCGATAGGCCAAAACATCATTTTTAATTTGATAATCTAAAGGCTTAAAATTCGCAACTTCAGTCTTTTCATCGTTACAATAAGCAAAGAAATAAGAGCTCTCTGTCCAGACAACAATATCATCTTTAACATCCCAAAAGTCAGCCCCAAAATTTGAAAGTTGAAAACTCTCTCCATCTTTGTAATACCATAGATTCCCGCTATTATCTTCATAGACAACAAAGCCTCTACCCGCTTTGTATTTAACCATAGGTAGCTGCTCTATATCATAGAAAACACCTTTATCAAACACCACAAAAGTTTGGGTTGTTGGGTCATTAAAACACATAATATCAGTACCCACCTCAAAACGCACATATTGTGGGTTATTCCACACATCAATCTCGTATACCTCCCCATTCCAAAAAGTCTTGAACATATTGCCATTATCTTTAAAAACGACAATATTCTCGCCAATAGCAGCGGGCATTTCAAGATCACGCATGAGTGTTGTCAGCATGTATGAAGAATCTTTCCAATAGGCATTAATTGTATTGAAGCGAGTATCTTCAAAAACAATTAAGCTATCCTTGACACTAAAATTTCTCGCAAAATAAGTAAGCGTTGAAAGCTCACCTTGATCCCACATATTTAATGTTGGCCCAATCATGTAGCCCATTAAGTAATCAGAAACCTGATAAACAACATTGAGATTGGTAATATCACTTCTTTTCTTACCATCATACAACCTTAAGTTTCCTCGCGTATCTCGGTACGCAATAAGTTCATCTCCAGCTTTATAATCTTGAATGGGCTGTACTTCTACGGAACGAAAAAAACCATCCTGAAAACTTAGAAAAAAGTTATTGAAGTCAATGACAGGTATTACTCCTTGAGCAAAAATTTTAGAAGTAATAAAAAAAGTAAAAATTAAAATCTTTTTCACAACCACTAAGTTATCAAAATTCGGACCAACTCAAATGACCTAAATTGAACATTGTTGAACCATAATACTTTCAATAAAATTAGGATTCTACAAAAAGAGGTGTATTTTTGATTCTCAAATTTTCAACTATGAACAAAATATTATTGAGTTTTTCGTTCCTGTCAGTAATCAGCATTGTAATTGCACAACCAAGAATAGACTATACGGAATATGATCTAAAGAATGGTATGCACGTTATTCTGCACAAGGATAATTCTGCTCCCATAGTTACAACTGCGGTTATGTATCATGTTGGAGCAAAAGATGAAAACCCAGAAAGAACTGGATTTGCGCACTTTTTTGAGCATCTTTTATTCGAGGGTACTGAAAATATTCCGAGAGGTGAATGGTTTACCATTGTAAGCTCAAATGGAGGAAGTAACAATGCAAACACAACCTCAGACAGAACCTATTATTACGAGGTATTCCCTTCCAACAGCTTAGAGCTAGGACTGTGGATGGAATCAGAACGTCTGATGCACCCCATAATCAATCAAATTGGTGTAGATACCCAAAACGAAGTAGTTAAGGAAGAAAAAAGAAGTAGAATCGATAATGCACCCTACGGAGGCATTCAGTATGCAACTGCAACAAATAAGTATCTTTTTGATCAGCATCCATATAAAATGTCTGTCATTGGGGAAATGGAACACCTCGATGCTGCTACTCTTGAGGAATTCCAATCATTTAATAAAAAATATTATGTGCCGAACAATGCAGCGTTAGTCGTAGCCGGTGATATTGACATTGAAGCAACAAAAAAAATGATTGAGGCTTATTTCGGACCTATTCCGGGAGGTGAAGAAATTGAAAGGAAAATGGTTGTTGAAGAACCGATTACTGAAACGAGAGTAGAAACGGAATATGATTCGAACATTGAAATACCTGCCTTAGTGTTATGTTATAGAACACCTTCTATGAAAGATAGAGATGCATATGTACTTGAAATGATTTCTACTTATCTGAGTGACGGAAAAAGCTCAAAACTTTATAAGAATCTTGTTGATGATAACAAAAAAGCCTTGCAGGTTTTTGCCTTTAATAGAGGAATGGAAGACTACAGTGTCTATAATATTATTGCTCTACCTCTTGGAGAAGTGGCCCTGGAAGAATTAACAACTGATATAGATGCTGAGATTCTCAAAGTACAAACAGATCTTATAACAGAAAGAGATTATCAAAAGCTCCAAAATAAATTTGAAAATACATTTGTAAATGCCAATTCAAGTGTTTCTGGTGTTGCCAATTCATTAGCAAGGTATTATATGTTGTATGGTGATATAAGCCTCATCAATACCGAAATAGATATCTTCCGATCGATTACAAGAGAAGAGATTAGAAAAGTGGCTAAAAAATATTTAAACCCTAATCAAAGATTGATTTTAAACTATTTACCTGAATCGAGTAAAGAATAAATAAAACATATTTAAAATGAAAAATAGCATATTACTTATCCTAACTATTTTACTTGCTTCAGCAGGTAGCTATGCTCAAATTGACAGATCAAAGCAACCAGAACCGGGACCAGCTCCAAAAATAAATATGGAGCGCCCCATTGAATTCTCCTTGGACAATGGCTTGAACGTTCTAATTGTTGAAAACCATAAACTTCCTCGTGTGAGCATCAGTCTCTTTTTTGATAGAACACCTTTTTTAATGAAAGAAAAAGCAGGTGTTACCTCTCTGCTAGGTTCTATGCTTGGAAACGGAACACAAACTATATCAAAAGATGATTTTAACGAAGAAATTGATTTTCTTGGTGCAGATTTATCCTTTGGATTTGATGGAGGTTATGCAAGCTCCTTATCAAAATATTTTGAGCGAATGATGGCGCTATTAGCTGATGCGACAATGAACTCATTATTGACTCCCGAAGAATTTGAAAAAGAAAAAGAGCGCTTATTAGAAGGACTTAAAAGTCAAGAGAAAAGTGTTGACGCCGTTGCAAGTATTGCAGGAGAAGCATTGGCTTACGGAAGGAATCATCCATATGGAGAATTTGAAAACGAAGCAACAATTAATAACGTAAGCTTTGAAGATGTTCAAGAATACTATAAAAACTTCTTTAATCCAAAACAGGCATATCTTGTAATTATTGGAGACATTAATCCCGAAAAAGTAAAGCCTATCATCGAAAGTCGTTTTAATAGTTGGGAAAATGGATCAATTACAGAAATCCCCATGCCTGAGGCACAGAGCAACCCGAAAGCGCTAGAAATTAATTTCATTGATATGCCAAATGCGG
>Ga0228627_1001625_pt1 | contig 11488 bp, 11 predicted proteins | sample 33DmetaG_FD_190483 | JGI IMG/M metagenome (GOLD analysis project Ga0228627, IMG submission 190483) | Seawater microbial communities from Monterey Bay, California, United States - 33D | ecosystem: Environmental > Aquatic > Marine > Coastal | place: USA: California | collected 2016-09-28 | reverse complement strand
GTAAAATAAATGAATTACCTCAATTAATTAACATTCTAATAGGAGATATGACAATTGTTGGTCCTCGACCTGTTATGCCTATAAGTTTTGACCAATATCCAGAAGATGTCAAAAAAGTAATTTATAATGTTAAACCAGGACTTACTGGTATTGGTTCCATAATATTCAGAGATGAAGAAGAATTGATCACGCAAGTAAAGAACAAAGGGCAAGATACTTGGAAATTTTACACTGAAAAAATATATCCTTTTAAAGGGTTAGTAGAAAAATGGTATCAAGAAAACTATTCTTTTATTATAGATTGTAAAATTATTATTGTTACAGCATATGTTATTATTTTACCAAATAGTAACATTGTATATACTTGGTTTAAATCATTACCAAAAAGAAAATTTTAAATTATGAAAATCACACTAATTGCAGGAGTTTAAACTAACTTCATGAAAATAGCAACAACTATTCATGACATACGCGATGCACAAAATAAAAAACAAAACATAGAATATAGATTGGTTCACACTGGTCAACATTATGACAAAAAAATGTCTAGAGACTTTTTTGAACAATTAGATATTCCTCAACAACATAAAAATTTAGAGTCAGGTGGTGGTACTCAAGCTGAAAAACGGCTAGTATAATGGTGAATTTTAAAAAAGATCTTATTTAATATCCGTGTGATTTAATATTGGTTGTTGGAGATGTCACATCAACTATGCCATGTGCAACTGTAGCTCATGTTGAAGGTGGCATAATGTCTAATGATTGGTCTATGCCTGAAGAGATAAATCGACTTGTTAATGATGCAATTACAGATTACTTTTTTACAACTTCAGAAGTAGCAAATCAAAACTTAATTAAATCAGGGGTTCCAAAAAGCAAAATCAATTTTATAGGTAATACTATGATTGATACTTTACTAAAACAAAAGCCAAATTTTAAAAAAACCTAAGATTTGGAATGATTTAAAATTATAAAATTGAAAATATATTATAATTACTCTTAATAGGTCTGTAAATTTTGATCAAGAAAATATATTAGTTAGTATTTTAAATGAAATAATTGAGAATACAGAACATTTACTATTGATATTTCCTGTACACCCTAGAAAAGCGAGAATTCTAGAAAATTTAGGTGTAAGCCAAGAAAGATTACATTTAATCGAACCTCAAGGATATTTAGAGTTTAACTATTTAGTTGCAAATTCTAAAGCTGTAATAACAGATTCTGGAGGTATTACAGAGGAAACTACAGTTTTAGGTATACCTTGTATAACATTGAGAGATAATACCGAACGTCCTGAAACAATCTCAGTAGGTGCAAATGAGTTAATAGGTACTAACCCAGATAATATTCATCCTGCTTTAAAAAAATTATTTCAAGGAAATTGGAAAAAAGGAGGGATCCCTCCTCTATGGGATGGAAAAACCGCAGAAAGAATAGTGGAAAACTTACTTAATCTTTAAAAAAAATAAAACATATGAGTTAATTTATTAGATTTGCATTTTGCAAATTACAAATAAACAAGTCTAATTCATAGATGAAAGAGAAAAATATATCGACAGACTTTTTTAGGTTATTATTATACTTTATTGATTTTATATCCTTAAATATTTCTTATTTAACAATATATAATATTCACTATAGTAACTTCAACCTTAAAAATAGTGAATTTTCTTTTTTAATTTTGTGTAATATTTTATGGGTATTATTAAGTAAAATCTATAAACCTTATGAATTAAAAAGATTTGAATCAGCAGATAAAATGTTGACTAAATCATATAAATTACTTATCGTATACATTATAATAATTTTTTCAATTTTCATTTTAATAGTACCTAAAATTGATCAAAACTTTAAATATTTTTTAGTACAAATACTTTTTTTCTCTTCAACAATAACTCTATTTAGATTAATCTCTATTTATGTTTTGAAATTATTAAGAAAGAAAGGAATAAATTATAAAAATGTATTAATTATAGGTTCAAATGAAGAAGCTGTTAAATTATTTAACACTTTGAAAAATGAATTAAGTTTTGGTTATAAAGTAGTTGGATATCTAGATATAAAACCCTCAGGCCAATTAGAAAATGAAAAATATCTTGGTCTACCAGATAATTTAGAAGGGATTATATTATCAAGCAAAATTGACGAAGTATACTGTTCAATATCTCAAGAAGAAAAATACAGCATAAAAAAATATATTGTTATTTGCGAAAGAAACTTTGTAAGAATTAAATTAATCCCAAATTTTCAAAAATACACAATCAATAGAAGAGTTAGTGCTGATTTTTATATTGAACAACCGATAATTCATTTGCGAAAAGAACCTTTAGAAAATATTTTAAATAAACTACAAAAAAGAATATTTGATTTATTATTTTCAACTATAATAATTATTACTATTTACCCTTGGTTGTTTCCTATTGTAATGTTAATCCAAAAGTTAACTTCAAAAGGACCAGTGTTTTTTGTTCAAGAAAGATCTGGTCAAGACAATATCGTTTTTAATTGTTTAAAATTTAGAACAATGTACCTTAACAAAGACTCAGAACTGAAAGGTACTCTTAAGGATGATAAAAGAATCACTCCTTTTGGTAAAATGTTAAGAAAAACTAGAATTGATGAATTACCTCAATTTATAAATGTTTTTATTGGTCAAATGTCTGTAGTAGGACCTAGACCTCACATGCTAAAACATACTGAAGAATACTCTATACTGATTGATGAATTTCTAGTCCGACAATTTGTAAAGCCTGGAATTACTGGATGGGCTCAAACAACAGGCTACATAGATGAAACGAGGAAACTACAAGAAATGAAAGATAAAGTAAAAAAAGATGTTTGGTATATAGAAAACTGGACATTTTTTTTAGACCTCAAAATAATTGGATTAACAATAATAAATATCTTCAGAAAAGATGAAAATGCTTATTAAAATATACTTAATATAAACTCAATACATAAGTATAAGACAAAACTAAAAGATTATCTTTGCATATTAAATTAAAACAAATGATAAAACATTTCATTCAAACAATACTTTTAATTATAATCATACAATCATGTGCTTCACCAAAGAAGTACGTTTATTTTAATCAATCTGAATTAAAATCAGAATCGATGAATAACTTTAATCCTGTTTTAAAAACAGGTGATTTATTAATGATACAAGTCTATTCAAGTAATATTGAAACATCAGAACCTTTTAATTTACCTGTTGGTAATACAAATGTTAGAGCTGGATATAGTAACGGAATAGCAGCTACAAGTGGTTATTTAGTTAATCAAAATGGAGAAATTGATTTCCCTTTAATAGGTAAAATAAACGTACTAAATATGAGTACAATAGATGCTTCAGAACTAATAAAAAGTAAACTAGACATATATCTTTCCAACCCAATTGTAAACATACAAATACAAAACTTTAAAATTACTGTTTTAGGTGAAGTTAGAAACCCTGGGACTTTTCAAGTACCAAATGAAAGAATCACATTAATAGAAGCGCTGGGATTAGCTGGCGATTTAACAATTAATGGGGTGAGAAAAAACATTGTGTTAATAAGAGATAATAATGGAATAAAAAAAGAAGTTGTATTAGACATAACATCAAAAGAAATATTAAATAGTGAATTTTATTATTTATCTCAAAACGATGTACTATATGTTTCACCTAATCAAGCAAAAATAAACTCTTCCACAATGAGTACTTCTTATGGGATGTTTATTTCTATTGCATCTTTATTAATTACAACAATAAATGTTTTGACAAAATGAATATGAATACTATTGAATCCGCTTCTGAAGACACTATAGATATTAAAGAAATAATTCATAAATATATTTCAAATTGGAAATGGTATATCATTTCAGTTTTCACATTCTTTTTACTGGCATTTTTATATAAGTCATCTACTAGTAATTTATATCAAGTAGAATCTACAATTTTAATTAAAGATGATAAAAATAGCGGAGTAATGTCTGAAATGTCAGCATTCGAGGACTTAGGAATTGGATTAAATGGTGCGAGTTCTGCAATTGAAAATGAAATTGAAATTTTAAAATCTAGATATTTAATTGAAAAAATTGTAAAAGACAATGATTTTAATATTAAGTATTTAGAAAAAGAAGGATTAAAATTAGTTGAAAAATTAAAAGATACACCAATAAAAATAAATGTTTTTAATAATAATTACGATAGAATAAAAAAACAATTAAAAATAGAAATTGAATATATTAATAATAAAGAATTCAACTTAATATCTGGAAATTTAAAACTCAAAGGGGCATATGGTAAGAAACTCAATCTACCTATATTAGGAGACATTACCATTCTTCCTAACAAAAACAAGTTAAGCTTTAAAAAAGTAATTATATATATTGATAATAATCTTAATACAGTTCAAAGTTTACAAAAAAATCTATCTATTGATAAAATAAATAAAGAATCTAATGCTGTAAAGATAAGTCTGAAGACCGGAAACGTTGATAAAGGAATAATTTTCATTAATGAACTAATAGAACAGCACCGTAAGGACGTAGTAGATGATAAAAACCTAGTAGCAAAAAACACCATCTTATTTATTAATGAACGAATCAATTATATTACGAAAGAATTATCAACTGTTGAGAATAGTGTTTCAAATTTTAAAAACACGAATGACTTTTTTGATTTAACAGAAAATGCTAATATTTCATTAGAAAACTATTCGAACAACTCAAAAGAAATCTTTGAAAATGAAACACAGATTAAACTATCTGAATACATTTTTAATGAAATAAATGATAAAAAAATATTCGATCTGGTTCCTTCAAATATTGGGATTAATAATTTGTCAATTGAAAGAATGATTGAAAACGTCAACACTCTAATTCTCGAAAGAAATAAAATATTGGCTAACTCTAGTGAAAAAAACCCTATAATCGTTAATCTTGATAATCAAATTAAATCAATTAAAAACAACCTTTATTCTTCATTGAAAAATTTAATCAAAACGTTAAATATTCAGAACAATGAATTGATTAATTTAAACCAAAAATTAAATTCAAAATTAGAAAAAGCTCCTTCCCAAGAAAAAGACTTCAGAGAAATTCAAAGGCAACAAGCAATAAAAGAGACATTATACCTTTATCTTCTGCAAAAACGTGAAGAAACATCAATTTCTTATGCCGTAACTGTTTCTAATACTAAAGTAATAGACGAAGCTTTTTCTACAGGTCTTCCAATATCTCCAAAATCAAAATTAATATTATTAGGTGCTTTATTAATTGGTGTTTTGTTGCCTACAGGTGTTATTTATATAAAAGACCTATTAGATACTAAAGTTAAATCTAAAAATGAAATACAAAGTTTAGGTATACCTTATTTAGGGGACATACCACTTTCAGAAACAAATGATAAAATAGCAGTAAAAAAAGGAGAACGTTCTAGTACAGCGGAAGGATTTAGAATGCTAAAAACCAATATAGGCTTCATCAAAAATGAAAATAAAGAAGTTAAAACAATATTTGTAACTTCAACGCTAAGTAAAGAAGGTAAATCATTCGTCTCTTTAAATTTAGCTGCTACTTATGGTTTAGCCGGTAAGAAAGTGCTATTAATTGGAATGGACTTAAGAGCGCCAAAAATACTAGAATACTTAAAAATAAATTCTAATAAAGGAGTAAGTAACTACTTAGTTAATGATAATACAGAATTAAATCAATTAATTATTGATCTTCCTGAGGTTGAAAATGTATCCATTTTACCTTCAGGTCCAATACCTCCAAATCCTTCAGAATTATTGAATTCTGATAAAACAGAAAGTTTATTTAATTATGCAAAAGAAAATTTTGACATAGTGATAGTTGACACTGCTCCATTAGGTCTAGTTACAGATACTTTACAAATTTCTCAATTCGCTGATATGTTTGTTTATGTTGTAAGGGCTAACTATTTAGATAAACGTTTACTAAACATAGGTCAAACTTTTTACAATGAGCAAAAGTTAAATAATATGGCTATGATTCTAAATGGATCTGAATTTCAAAAAGGATATGGATATGGTTATGGTTATGGATATGGTAATGACCTAGAAAAAACAAAATGGTGGAAAAAACCATTTACTAAAAAATAAAGAGAATGCCATTTACTATAAAATATCTAGTAGATGATGAAAAGTACATAGACAGAATTGAAGAGTTTCTCCATAAATGGAGAGACTCTTCTTTGCATATAGATACATATACATCTGGGTCTACAGGTAAACCAAAATTGATTTCTATTAAGAAAGAGTACATGGTTCAGTCTGCTAAAATGACCGGTGAACTATTAGATTTAAAAAAAGGAGATAATGCACTATTAAATCTATCAATTGATACCATAGCTGGAAAAATGATGGTTGTAAGATCATTAGTGTTAGGGTTAAATCTTTTTATTGTTAAAACAAACAGTAATCCTTTTCAATCGGACAACAAACTTCCTAGGATAGATTTTATAGCTCTAGTACCTTTACAAATAAGTAGTATTTTAAAAGCTAATGTAGCCAATTTAAAAAGCATTAGAAATATATTAATAGGAGGAGCCAATTCTTCTTTTGAATTAATTGACCAATTAAGATCATATAGTATTCAAGCATATCAGACATTTGGAATGACTGAAACTATTTCTCATTTTGCTTTAAAAAAAATAGGTTTAGTTAATGAAGAATCTTACACAACACATAAAGATGTTACCATATCCAAAAACCTTCTAAATAACACACTCATTATTAATGCTCCTAAACTTGGAGTTTTACAGTTAAATACGAATGATGTTGTAGAAATAACTGACATTCATAAATTTAAATGGTTAGGACGAACTGATTTCGTTATCAATTCTGGAGGAATTAAAATACATCCTGAAGAAATTGAAAACCTACTTTCTAAACATATTAAAAGAGAATTCTTTTTATTTGGTTTAAAAGACAATTTGTTAGGTGAAAAATTAGTTTTGATAATAGAAGATAGTGAAAAACAACTTAAAATTGATTTTAAACAAATTTTAAATTCAAAATATCATATACCAAAAGAGGTGTTTTTTGTGGAAAGATTTATAAGAACTTCGTCAAATAAGGTTGATCGAAAAAAAACCCTTGAACGTTATAAGCTAATATAAAAATGTTTGAACTTATCTTTTAAGAGCTCTCTCCATCTCTCTTTTGTCGTCTTTTTCTTTTAAATCATTTCTTTTATCGTGTAGTTTTTTCCCTTGTGCAAGAGCTATATTAATTTTAGCCCATCCTTTTTCACTTAAGAATAACTTTAAAGGAATAATAGTATTCCCTTTAACTTTTAAAAACTTTTCAATTTTATCAATCTCTTTTCTATTTAAAAGTAATTTCCGATCTGACTTTGGTTTATGATTGTAAAAAGAACCATTTTCATATTCAGTAATAGTCATGTTTCTAATCCAAACTTCTCCCCTTTCAAAAACACAAAAAGCTTCTAAAATTGATGCTTTACTATTTCTTATACTTTTTATTTCAGTACCAACTAATTGTATCCCAGCAGTAAAAGTATCTAATAAATGATACTCAAACTTTGCTCTTTTATTCTTTATACTTACTTCTTTATTCGCCATCTTTATAAAGCAATTTTAACATTTAAATTACTAGATAACGATTTAAACCTAGCATTTGCACCAAGATAAAAGAAAATTAGACAACACAACATTAATAAATGACTTAAATCGTCTTTATTTAACCATTTATGTGGATTTAATTGTAATAGAAAAATAAATACAGAAGGAACACATACTAAAACTCCTAAATACATGAATTTATAATCTAAACTTATGGATTTAGTTAATTTATAACCAATTATACCACAATAAATTATATAAGTTAAAATAGCATCTACAGCTATAAAAATAAATTTTTGAAAAATAATGGATAGTATCAGTAATACGATACCTTTAAAAATTAAAAATGACTTTAATAAATTACTTTTAAAATTAAACAACATAGCAAAACCTGCATAAAAACCAGCTAAAACACTAGTAATCCAATTTGGATACTTACCTGGAATACCAAATTGTTGAAAAAACAAATGACCTAATCCTGCAAAAAAAGAAGTAATAGTAAACCAAAAAAAGAATTTACGCCATAAGACAACCTCTTCAAAATCTATTTTTTTTAGCTTACTAAAAGCATATAAACTGAACAAGCTCATCATCCAATTTGTTATTAAAGCCATAGGTTCCTGCAGAGTAAGACCACCTACTTTAAATTCTATTATTTCCTGCGTCATGAATGCAAATTTAATTTAAAAAGAAACAAAAAATAAATTAATATAATTAAATTAACTCAAAAACCTCAGTTAGACTGATACAACTTTTTCAAAACACTATATAATAGAGGAATACAATATTTTTTGAATCCAAACATCGGGATGTTTCTATGCTGTCAAGAGAAGTAGATTGCTGTTTTAGAGCTAAGAGTCATAAATGTACGTTAATTTTAATTCTGATAACGGCGTTATATTTTACGAGATAGCCCTCTAACCCTTTAATATTTGCATTATTCTCAAAAAATAAAATCAATTTTGACTTTGTTTTATTAATCTAATTAAGGTTAATCCTTATTTTTGCATTGTGAATTTACCCTCAAAACATTTAGAAGAAGCTGTAGAACAATTATCATCCTTACCTGGAATAGGTAAAAAAACAGCACTTAGGTTAATTTTGAATATTCTTAATAGAACCGAAGAAGAAGTTGAAAAGTTTTCATATTCATTTTTAAAAATGAAACAAAACGTTCAAAACTGTAAAATTTGTAAAAATGTTACTGACTTTGAGATTTGTTCCATTTGCTCTAACCCTAAAAGAGATGCTAGCATTATTTGTATTGTAGAAGATATTAGGGATATACTAGCGATTGAAGCTACACAGTCATACAATGGTTTATACCATGTTCTTGGTGGAATAATTTCCCCAATGGATGGAGTTGGCCCTAAAGATTTAAATATTGATTCCTTATTGTCTAGAATAGAAACTTCAAAACCTGATGAGATTATTTTTGCTCTCAGTGCAACTATGGAGGGCGATACAACTAATTTTTATTTATTTAAAAAATTAAATAATTCAAACATTAAAATAACAACCTTATCTAGAGGAGTTTCAATAGGTGCAGAACTTCAATATGCTGATGAATTAACTTTAGGTAGATCATTAATTCAACGTCAATTATTCAATCAATAATAACTGAGAATAAAAAGCATATTTTGACTTATAAAAGTTGTAAATATTACTCAGAAAAATAAGCTGAAACATTGTTTTGTTAACTAAAAATTAATTTTTCAAAAAAAACTTTCAAAAAAGACATTAAATAAGTTTTGATATTTAAAATTTGTTTATTTTCGTACTGATAATTATATAATAAACCTTAAATATTATAAAACGGAAAGCCGTTTCATTTTTTAAATTATGACGAGTATTTTTGTTGCCAAATTAGATTTTGGTGTAACGAGTGAACAATTAAAAGAAACTTTCGAACAATACGGTAAAGTTTTAAAAGCAACAGTAGCTACCGATAGAGAAACTGGAAAATCAAGAGGTTTTGGTTTTGTTGAAATGGCGGACAGTGATGAAGCGAAAAATGCAATTTCAGCATTAGATAATTATCAAATAAATGGTAGACCCATAACTGTAAAAGAAGCTGAGAAAAGGGAAAAACGTTCTCCTAGAGAAAATAACAACAAACCTTTTCAACAGAGAACACCTTCTTCTGGTAACTATAATAAGCCTCAAAACTCTGTTCAAAGTACTCCGAACATAGTAGACCCGGAAGAGTTAAAAAAGATCATTTCAAAGCCTGTTAAGACTGTTAACACAGATAAGCCTAAGAAAGAGGGGAAAAAGAAAAAAAGCGGAATGCAAGCCTATAAAAAAAGTGGTAAAACACCTAGGTATGACTTAGAGATTGAAGATGAAGATTTAATAGATTGGAAATCTAGCTCGAGATCAAAGCAATTTGATGACGATGATGAAGAAGATGATAATTGGTAAGATTATAATCATTTAAAATATACTAAAACCTTCATATTTGATATGAAGGTTTTTTTATTATAATTATTAGACCTTTATACCTATATTTGTAACTAGTTCTTTGGGGTCGTATTGGATTTGACAGCGATAGCGATTGTCAAGTGTAAGCATGTAGAGCGTTGAGGTGAAGCTCTTAAATAACTTGTCTCAAATTTTAATTGACAACACGTCATACGCACTTGCTGCATAATTAGTTGATAACTAGTTAAGCTTAATTCCAGCAGAATAATAGTACGCGGAACAAGTACTTCCTCCTAACCTCTGTCCATTAGGTTTGGAAACCGGAAGTTCAAAATTTTGGAATAAGCAGTATCCCGCTTCGTGTTACTGATGAAAACTTTAGAAGATAAGCTTTTATTTTGGGTGTTCTTGCTCGTGATATTAGTCGAAAATAAATCAAGAAATAAACATGTAGAAAGCTTGTTGATTCGTCGTTTGGACGAGGGTTCGATCCCCTCCGACTCCACTAAAGCATTTTTAAATCAGCTGTTTAATTATTTTAACAAATAACTTTAACAGCTGATTTAATATAATATATTTATTTGATAAGATGTATTTCGACCTCCACCAATAACGTTTAAAATTCCTAACGATTCGAGCAATTGCAAATCACGAGTCGCTGTAGCTTTTGAGACTTTATTTATGCTCATATATTTTTTAGCAGTCATTCCTCCTTCAAATTTTTGATTAGGATATATCAACATTTTATTTAAAACTTTTAACTGTCTATCATTAACTTTACTTTTAACCTTATCAAAAAATTTAACCTTAAATAAAGTAAACTTAACTATCTCTTGTGACTTTACTAAACTATCACTTACAACTGATATAAAATATTTAATCCAATCACTTATTTCATTTGATCTTTGGGCATTTTTTAATTGTTGGTAATATTTACCTTTATTAGATTCTAAAATTGATGATAAACTCATCATTATTGGAAAACTAACCGATTGGAAAAGTGCTTTTTCGGCAATTACCCTTCCAATCCTTCCGTTACCATCTTCAAAAGGGTGAATACTTTCAAAATACAAATGCGCTATAGCACTTCTAATTACAGCACTTTTTATTTCATTTTTGCCACCAGGTCTTGTTTCATTGAACCATACAATAAAATCTTTCATTTCTTTATCTACAATCTTTGATGGTGGAGCTTCATAATGTATAATTTCTTTTCCAATTGTTCCTGAAATTATCTGCATTGGCGCATCACTTTTACGCCACTCTCCTACATTTATATTTGTTTTAGTTGGAAAAACTAATTTATGCCATTCAAATAGTTTTTTTTTAGATAGTTTACTCTCATAATCTTCTCTGATTAACCTCACTAAATTAACCATCCCCAAAGCTTTGAGGTTTCTAGATTGTCTATCCGAAATTCCAAGATTGTTTTCAATAGAAGACATCACATCTTCTCTACTAAATATT